>Ga0080064_1000311_pt1 | contig 140451 bp, 122 predicted proteins | sample Subgrocontami54m_FD_69260 | JGI IMG/M metagenome (GOLD analysis project Ga0080064, IMG submission 69260) | Subsurface groundwater microbial communities from S. Glens Falls, New York, USA - GMW46 contaminated, 5.4 m (SPADES assembly) (version 2) ...
TCGCGGAAAAGTGGACGAAAACGTCCTCGCCGGACTGGCGCTGGATGAACCCGAATCCCTTGCTGGCATTGAACCACTTCACTGTTCCTTGTTCTCTCACTGTGTTTCCTCTTCTTTTTTTTAAGCTATTTGTGCTTCTCGACCCCTCAGTCGCAAAACAAAGGGGCTGCAAGTGTTACTTGCAGCCCCTCTAGCAAATCTAAAGGTGTTACAAGAGCAACAAACGCAACGGCAGGATAGCACAAGCGTCCCCCATTGCCTAGTGAAATCTTTTGAATGATTCGCATCGGGCAAGAACGGTCCGAGCCCCGAGGCTCCGGCTTGTCCCGAGCATGACGAGGGGCCTCGGGGACCGGCGGCATGCCGTCGCGAGCGTTTCGAAGTGATTCTGAAGGGCCGCGCACGCTGCTTGTTGTATGCTCTGCCCGATCATTTGCATCGCCGAGTGGAGGAACTGAAATGATGCGAGTGCCTAGATTGTTCCGAAGTGTAGTAGTCGCCGTGGTGGCACTTATGTTCGGCGGAGCGGTAGCCGCGCAGGAAACGCGCACGCTCTACCGCGCGACGCTGCTTCAAGCCGCGCCGGGCCGCCTGCTCGAGCTCATCGAGTTTTGCAAGTCAAAAGCGGAGCTGGACGTCAGGGCCGGCGACCAGCCGGCGCTGTGGATGCGTCACAGCCAGGGCGACCATTGGGATCTGCTGTTGCTCTTCCCCATGGAGAGCTACTCCGATTATTACCAGCCCGGCCGCATCCTGGTGCGCGAAGAAGCCGACCGCGCCGCACGGCGGCTGACGACGTGGATGCCGCTGGTGGCCTGGCGCGAGGACGTCTTTGTCTACGGCCCGCCGCTCGATGATTTGCGCAAGGCCTTCGCCACCGGCACGTTTTACCACGTGGAGATGATGCAGGCGCTGCCCGGGCGGCTGGCGGAACTGCGCAAAGAACGCGAAATGGAAAATGTCTATCAGAAAGAACTGAAGCGGCCGGAGAATTTCATTTTCGTGCGCGACCTGGGCGCTGCCGTGGACATCTTCACCATCGGTGTCTATCGCGACCTGAAGCACTACGCCGAAAGCGTGGACATCCCCGTCAAACTCCAGGAAGAGGCGGCGAAAAAAGCAGGGTTCGAGTCCGCGAGCGCAATTGGCCCGTTCCTCCGCACGCTGATTCGCACGCACCACGACACCCTCGCCGTGGCCATCAAGTAGCAAGGCGCTTTGTAGGAGCGGGTCCCGATTCTTCGGGATTAAACCCGCCCTTTCCGCTTCGCACAAATCGCGAGCATCGAGTAAAATAATTCGCCGTCCATAGCGCGGAATACAAAACCGATGAAAAAAATTGTCGAGCGCGAGCGAAATAAAACCTACTACCGCGTTCTGCACGTACCCATCTGGCTGTGGGTATTCTTCGTCCTGCCGGGCTGGCCGCTCACCTTCGCCATGTACACCGCGGGCTTCGACCGCCGCCACGCCATCTGGTTCGCGATTGTGTTTGCGATGTGCGCGTGGCGCGGATTTGCCGGAAAACTGCCGGGCGTGGAGCACGCGCCGTACGTCACGCACTTCGGCATAGACCAGCCGAACCTGTGGTACCGGGTGGTGTGTTACTCCGCGGCGTGGATCGCGATTGTTGTGCCCTTTGCGCTGAACGTTATCGGCTTGATCGTCGCGTCATTCACCGGCGAATGGATGATCCGGCAGATGTATCAGTGGCTTTACTACCCGCTGGCGCTGCTCGTCGTGCTGGCAACGGCGCTAAACATCACGCCGCGCGCGCGGCGCTCCACGCTCAACGAAGGCGCAGAGCGCGCGTGGTTCTACGTCGGGCTGTGGACAGTGGTACCCGCGCAGGCGGCCATGTGGGCGGTGTGGCGCATCGGCGCGAAGAATGGGCTCACTGGCGCGGCCCACGGTCTCGCGGGACTTGCCGCGCTGCTGCTCGTCGGCGGCACGTTGTTTCTGCTCGGCGCGAAAGGCATTTTGCCGCGAAGCGCGCGCTACTATTTCCCGGAAACGCCCGCTGCTACTCCACAGCCGGTGCGCGAAAACGTGTAGCGCCGGCGCTACAATTCCGCGCGATTCGTGCGAAACTTGTGCCGGTCATGCCTCGCTCCCTCCTCACCGACTACCTCGACAATTTCTACCGTCACGGCTCGTACGTCGCCTACGTCCACCGCCGCGGCTACCGCACCGAGCGCTGGACCTATCGCCGCGTGGTGGAGACCGCCAACCGCTTCGCGCGTGAACTCGAAGCGCGGCAAATCGGCAAGGGTGACCGCGTGGTGCTGTGGGGCGACAACTGCGCCGAGTGGGTGGCGGCGTTTTACGGCTGCGCGCTGCGCGGTGCGATCGTCGTACCAATGGACCGCATCGCCGCGGAAGATTTCGCGCGGCGCGTAGCGCAGCAGGTGGACGCCAAGCTGCTCGTCCATTCGCGCCAGCTGCCCCCGCTCGACAGTTCCCTTCCCGCCATCATTCTTGAAGAGCTTGCGGAAAGCGTCGCCGCTCGCGACGCCTCGCCCTACCTGCCCGCAGGCATCACGCGCGACGATGCCGTGCAGATTATTTTCACCTCCGGCACCACTTCAGAGCCCAAGGGCGTGGTCATTTCTCACAAAAACATTGTCGCCAACCTCGAACCCATCGCCGTGGAAATCGAGAAGTACCGCATCTATGGCCGCCCATTCCGTCCCATCCGTTTTCTTAACCTGGTGCCGCTGAGCCACGTCTTCGGGCAGTTCATGGGGCTGTTCATCCCGCAGTTGTTGCCCGGCACGGTAATTTTTTCGGACACGCTGAATCCCAGCGAAGCCATCCGCACCATCAAGAAGGAAGTCATCTCCGTGGTGGTCGCCGTGCCGCGGCTGCTGGAATCGCTGAAGGACAAAATCGAGCGCGACTTTGAAGCCGAAGGCAAAACGGAATGGTTCCACAAAACATTCGACGCGGCGAAGGGCGCGCACTTCACCAAACGCTGGTGGCGTTTCCGCCGCGTGCACAACTTGTTCGGCTGGAAATTCTGGGCGTTCATTTCCGGCGGCGCCACGCTCGACCGCGCCGTAGAAGATTTCTGGGGACGTCTGAGCTTCGTCGTGATTCAGGGCTACGGCCTCACGGAAACGACTTCGCTCGTCAGCGTGAACCATCCATTCCGCCTCGGCAAAGGCTCCATCGGAAAAGTGATGGCGGGCCGCGAAATCAAGCTGAGCGAAACCGGCGAAATCTTGGTGCGCGGAGAAAACATCGCCGCGGGCTACTGGCAGGACAAAGCGCTGAAGCCGGTGGAAAGCGGCGACGGCTGGTTCCACACCGGCGATATGGGCGAGCTGGACGCCGCTGGCAATCTGTATTTCAAGGGCCGGCAGAAAAATGTGATCGTCACGCCCGCGGGGATGAAGGTGTATCCCGAGGACCTCGAAGCCGCGTTGCGCCGCCAAGCCGAAGTGCGCGATTGCGTGGTGTTCGGCCTTGAGCGCGAAGGCAACGCCGAGGCCTGCGCCGTTCTTCTGTTGCGCGAAGCTCAGCAGGAAGCCGCGGCAATAGTGAAGCGCGCCAACGAATCGCTTGCCGAGTTCCAGTACATGCGCCACTGGGTGGTCTGGCCGGAAGATGATTTTCCGCGCACGTCCACGCAGAAGCCGCGCACCAACCTGATTCAGGATTTCGCGCAGCAGCAACTCGGCGCGAGCGGCGGCGCCGCGGTCCCGCAGAGCGGGACGGGCCCGCTGGCCGAGATGATTACGCGCGTCACTGGCCGCGCCCCGGCATCTCTTTCTGCTGGCGCGAACCTCGCCGCAGACCTCGGCTTGAGTTCAGTAGACCGCGTCGAGCTGATGAGCGCGCTCGAGGACCGCTTTCAGATTGACCTGAACGAAACCAAATTCACTTCCGCGACGACCGTCGGCGACCTGGAAAAAATGTTGCGCGAGCCGTCGGCCAAGCGCAGCGACATGGTCTATCCGCGCTGGACGCAGCACCCCCTTCAGAATGCGGCGCGCGTTGGCGTGTACTACGGCTTCGTGTGGACCGCCACGCGCCTGCTCTCGAATCCGCGTGTGCGCGGCCGCGAACACTTGCGCGACTTGCAAGGCCCGGCGCTGTTCATCTGCAATCACATTTCGCAAACTGACATCGGAATGGTGCTGTGGGCGCTGCCGCCGCGTTTTCGTCATCGTCTCGCCGTGGCCATGGAAGGCGAACAGCTCGAGCAGATGCGCAAGCCGTCGTGGGAGTTTGGCTTCTTGAAGCGCTGCCTGGAGAAATTCAAGTGGTTCGCTATCGTGGCCTGGTTCAACGTGTTTCCCATGGCCGCGCGCAGCGGCGTGCGCGAAAGTTTTGCGTACGCCGGCGAGTCGGCCGACCGCGGCTACAACCTGCTGGTTTTTCCGGAGGGCCGCCGTACGCTGGACGGCACGATGTGGCCGTTCCGCGCGGGGACGGGCGTGCTGGCCACGCGCCTGGGCCTGCCTATCGTGCCCATGCGCATTGACGGCTTGTTTGAATTTCGTAAAGCGGGAAAGAAGTGGACGCCCCCCGGCGCCGTGCGCGTAAGCATCGGCGAGCCCGTGCGCTTTCCGGCGGGTGCCGATCCGGCGGAAATCACGCGCAAACTGGAATCGCAAATGGCCGCGCTGGAGTGGCCAGCCACGAAATAAAAAAGGGGCACACGATGATCCGTGCGCCCCTCTGCCCTGAGTTTCGTAACCTCTGCTTCTTAGCCTAATCCCAGAGTCGGAAACTACTTCGCCTTGGTTGCCGACCAATCGCGCTTGCCGCGGGGCGATTCGACGGATCCCTTCATCGTGTCGCCTTCGACGGTTGCGGTGTACTCCGACTTCATTTCGCCGTTGGGACCCTGTCGCGTGACAGTGAACTTCACTTCATTGCCCTTCACCGTACCTGCCAGAGGAGTTTCTCCACCCATCCCGCCACTGACGGTGCCCGTGAGCTTGTTTCCGTCTTGCGTGAAAGTGAAGGTCGTCGTGCGCGTGTCTCCCTGCGGAGTCGTGAATGTCGATTGCCACTTGCCGGCCACCTTCGCGTCCTGGGCGCTCGCTACGCTCGAAAACATGAATGCCAGCGCCAACACCACCACCACTGTAAATGCAATCTTCGTCTTCAATTCCATTCTCCTTTTTTATGCAAGCCCGCCGGCCCGCTCGTGCTGGACCTTGCGAACAAACTGGAAACCCTGACTACGCCATCCTCTTGGACGCAAGCGAGTCGCGCCGCGTTTCCTGGCCGCCGCGCAAGTCCCCATTACCGGCTGCCGACATGTTGGGCTTTCGCCGCAGCGACGTATTCTGCCACATACGCGTCAAATGTTTTCCTGAGCCTCTGCGCCACGGGGCCTGGCGCGGCGGCAATCTTGTGCCCGGCGATTTCGCCGACGGCCAGCACGTTGCGGTTGGTCGAAGAAATGAAGACCTCATCGGCAGCATAGAGGTCTTCCGGGCCTAGCACGCGTTCGGCCACCGGCACGCCCGCCTTGGGCCCGAGTTCCTCGATCAGTCCGCGCGTGACGCCTTCCAGGCAGCCGCAACTGAGCGGCGGCGTAAAGACCGTGCCGCCTTTCACACAGAAAATGTTAGCGGCGGTGCATTCGGCCACTTCGCCGCGCTCATTGAGCAGCACCACTTCGTCATAGCCGGCCTGCTGCGCCTCGTAGAGGCTCCACACATTGTTGAGCCAGGAGATCACTTTGACGCCGGCAATGGGCGAAGCGGCGTGGCGGCCGTGCTCGCGCAGGCCCAGGCGCACCGGCTCGCGATGGGCGGGCAGCGGCGCGGAGTAGAGGATGAGGTCCACCTGCGGGAAGGCTTCGTCGCTGGCCCAGAAGCCGACCTTGTTATAAATAATGTAGATTCGCGCGCAGCCTTCCTGCACTTGATTGGCGCGAAGAACTTCGTGGAGCTGCCCGCGGACTGTGTCCGCGTCAAACGGCATGGGCAGGTGCAGCGTGTGCGCGTCCTTCTGCAGCCGTTTCCAGTGTCGTTCGTAGGCAAACGGCACACCCTCGACAATGCGCACCGTGGTGAACAGGCCCCAGCCGTTCAGCAGCCCGGCCTGTCCGGGCGAAAGCCGCACTTCTTCGATCGGCTGAAGCCGGTCATTATGAAAAATGTTGCGATGGATCATTCCTGCCTCCGGTGCCCGGCCACAACATTCTAGCTTATTTCGACCTGTCATCCGACGGAAGCAGTGCTTTTCGCCTAGTCGGTCGCCTGTGGAAACTTTTCCTCTTCCCTGACTTTTTGTCCAGGCCCGGTACTCCCCCATTATTCTTCCGGACTGCGTAACCTCTTGATCCTAAACAAAAAAGCGTCTGGAAGGGCGCGTGCTCCGGCATAATGGAGCTATACGAATCCGGAGGGAGAGTACTTATGTCCCCGAAATCGCCCCGTGCGAGCAAGCCTCGCCTGGCTTACTTCACTTTCTTTTTCTTCGTAATAGCCGTCGCCTTGTTAATGGTCAACTGCGGAGGCGGCGTGCAAGTCAGTTCGAATTCGAAGACGGGCACGGCCAGCCTGAGTGTCAGCGACCCACCGAGCTGCCGGACGCCCAACGGCAACTTCAAGCACGTCTATGTCACCATCACCTCGGTGCAAGCGCACCTGAATTCGAGTGCCACGGACAGCATGCTCGGGTGGCAGGAGCTGGCACCGAGCCTGGCTGCGCAGCCGGTCCAGCTCGATTTGCTTTCGACGCCGCAGACGGGCTGCGTTCTCTCGCAGCTTGGCGCCAACGTCAGCTTGCCCGCCGGTGATTACCAGCAGATCCGGCTTATCCTGCTCTCGAACTCGCCGGCAGCGGGCGCTCCCGTGCCTGCGAGCAACGCCTGTGGCACGCAGGGCTTCAACTGTGCCGTGCTGAGCGACGACAGCATCCACAAGCTGAATCTCTCGAGCCAGGCAAATACCGGAATGAAGATTCCTCCAGGACAAATCGCCGGAGGAGCCATCCGCGTGGCCGCCAATCAGCACGTGGACATCAACATCGACTTCAACACCTGCGCCTCGCTCGTGCTGCAAGGGAACGGACAGTTCCGCCTGCGTCCGACGCTAACGGCGGGCCAGGTGAGTGCGAACAACACCGGTCTAAGCGGGCAGGTGGTGGATAGCGTGACGCTGCTGCCCATCGTCGGCGGGCAGGTGCTCGTCGCCATCGAGCAGGCGGACAGCGCCGGCGTGGACCGCATCATCATGCAGACTGCTGCTGACGCTAACGGCAACTTCAACTTCTGCCCGCTGCCGACTGGTATGTTCGACGTGGTGGCGGTTGCCACCAGCGGCGCCGGCGTGGCTTTCAACGCGACGATTGCGTTGAACGTGCCCGCGGGCACGGTGATGGGAAAGATTCCGCTGGTCGCCGAGACCGGCGCGGCGACAGGTCCCGGCACCATGAAGGGCATTGTGACCTCGGCCAACGCCGGCGCCGGCGCCAGCATTGACGCGGCCATGAGCGCGTTGCAGACCATCGCGCTTTCCGGCGGCGGTACGCGAAACGTCAGCATCCCGCTGCAGGGCGCTTCCACGGTCAACGTCGCCACAGTAGCCACGCCGGCAGCTGCGGTCTGCCCGGTCAACACGTTCTGCGAGCAGTACACACTCATCGTGCCGGCCAGCAATCCCAGCTTCGGCACGTTTGCCGCAGCGGGCACCACCTTCTCCGTGCCCGCTGCAGGCGATGTGCTGTTCAAAGTCGAAGCGCGCGCATTTCAACCCTTGGGCGGCGGCACGCCCACCTGCTCGCCGTCGAGCGTGACGGTCAATCAGGACGCCGCCAGTCTGCCGTTAAAGGTTACCGCCGGTGCTACCGTCACCGCGAAGCAGATTGACTTCACCGGCTGTAGTTAAGAAACGAAATTCGAAAATCGAAAAACGAAAACCGGCCCGCGACTTCCGGACTGGGTACGAAAGAACTCCAATGCTCGTCATTCCGAGCGAAGCGAGGAATCTCTCTGTTCTGCCGTTTTTCGTTTTTCGCTTTTCGATTTTCGGCTGTTAGGTCTTGATCCGCTCTTCCAGCACTTCCACTTCGTCAATCCCTTTGAACGAGAACATCAGCTTGACGAGATACTTCGAGGGTTTCGCGGAGGTCTGCCTGAGGATGGTGCCGAGTGCGTCCGTCACCGCGGCATGGAAGAGCACCTGCCCGACCTGTATCCCAGACAGGTTCACCCGCACGCGCTGCCCAGGCTGTAGCATGCGCTGATTCTGCGCCCGCCGCCCATCGGAGGCAAGAGGGCCTGTGCTATCATCGCGGTTCGCTGGTGCATGAACCTTTTTCTGCAGGAAGCGCCCGCACTGAAGGAGAAATCCGATGTCCTCATCTCGCAGTCAGAAATCATCCGCGGTCGCTGTGCTCGCAGTGGTGTGCCTGCTCGCCGTCGGGCTGGCGGCGCAAACGGCGCCGAGTGGGCCCGAAGCGGCGCTGAAAGCCATTTCCCCGGAAAATATTCTGAACCACATCAAGAAACTTGCGTCGGACGAATTCGAAGGCCGCGCGCCCGGCTCCAAGGGCGAAGAGTTGACGGTGAAATATCTGACGGAGCAATTCCGCGCGCTGGGTCTCACGCCCGGCAATCCCGACGGCACCTACGTCCAGAAAGTGCCGCTGGTGGAAATCACCGCCGACCCCAAGATGAAACTGGAATTTTCCGGCGCGGCCGCCGGGCTTGCGCCAAAGTATCAGGACGACTACGTCGCGTGGACCAAGCGCGTCACCGCCAGCACGGCGATGGACGCGGAGATGATATTCGTTGGTTACGGCGTGCAAGCCCCGGAATTCCAGTGGGACGACTTCAAGGGTGTGGACGTGAAGGGCAAAGTGATCGTGGTGCTGGTCAACGATCCGCCGCTGCCCGACGAAAAAGTTTTCGGCGGCAAGGCCATGACCTACTACGGCCGCTGGACCTACAAGTTCGAGAAGGCCGCGGAAAAAGGCGCCGCGGGCTGCCTGATCATTCATGAGACGGGCCCGGCGGGCTATCCGTGGGAAGTGGTGCGGAACAGTTGGGGCCGCGGGCAGTTTGACCTGGTGACGCCGGACAAGAACATGGGCCGCGTTGCGGTGGAAGGCTGGATGACCTCGGAGCTGGCGGAAAAAGTTTTCAAAGCTGCGGGCAAGGACCTGGGGGCCCTGAAAAAAGCGGCGGCGACTCGCGAATTCAAGCCTGTGCCGCTGGGGCTGCGCGCAAAGGTCGCTTTCCAGAACACGCTGCGCACCGTGGATTCAAAGAATGTGGTTGCGAAACTTCCGGGCAGCGACGCAAATCTCAAGAATGAGTACGTGATCTATTGCGCGCACTGGGACCACTTCGGAATCGGGCCGGAGGTGAAGGGCGACACAATTTACAACGGCGCGGTGGACAACGCCTCCGGTACGGCCGCGCTGCTGGAAATGGCGCGCGCCTACAAACAGCTCGCGGTGCCTCCGCGGCGCTCGATTCTTTTTCTCGCGGTGACCGCCGAGGAGCAGGGCCTGCTCGGTTCGGCGTATTACGCCAAGCAGCCGCTCTATTCGCTGGCGCGGACCGCAGCGGTGGTCAACATGGACGCCATGAACCTGCTGGGCAAGACGAGTGACATCATCAGCGTGGGCCTGGGCAGCTCGACGCTCGATGAAGTGGTTATCGCCGAAGCCAAGGCGCAGGGACGCATCGTGAAGCCCGATGCCGAGCCGGAAAAGGGTTTCTTCTATCGCAGCGACCATTTCCCCTTCGCCAAAGAAGGCGTGCCCGCGTTCGATCCGGGCGATGGCACGGAGTTCATCGGCAAGCCCGCCGGTTGGGGCATGAAAATGCGCGAGAAGTACACGTCGGAGGACTATCACAAACCCTCCGACGACGTGAAAGCCGAATGGGACCTGAGCGGGCTGGTGCAGGATTCGCAGCTCTGCTTCATGGTCGGCTACCGCGTGGCGAACAGTGCCACGATGCCGGAATGGAAGCCGGGTACGGAATTCAAAGCCAAGCGCGAGGCGTTGTTGAAAGCGGCCGCGCCGGCAAAGCCCGCCACGAAGAAATGAGCACGGGCGGATGAACCTCTCCGACGAATACACATTCCAGCGCAATTTCAAGCGGCGGTATCCCGTCGCCGTGCGCGGCGAAGGCGTTTATCTCTACGACGATAACGGGAAGCGTTACCTCGACGCGTGCGGCGGCGCTGCGGTGGTTTCCATCGGGCACGGCGTGCCGGAGATTATTGACGCCATCGCGCAGCAGGCGCGACAGCTTTCTTACGTGCACTCATCGCAGTTTGCCTCGCCGGTGGGCGCGGAACTGGCGGCGGTGCTGGCTGCAAAGTTTCCTGGCGCAAAGCAACACGTGCGCGTGCACTTCACCTCGGGCGGCTCGGAAGCGGCAGAAACTGCCATTAAAATCTCTCGCGCGTACTGGCTGGCGCGCGGCGAGACGCAGCGTTACAAAATCATCTCGCGCTGGGGTTCCTACCACGGCACCACCCTCGGCGCGCTTTCCGCCTCCGGCAACAAAGTGCGGCGGCAGGCCTTCGCGCCGTTGCTTCCCGCGGCGATGGAGCACATCTCTGCGTGTTTCTGCTACCGCTGCCCGCTGGGTCTGGAATTTCCCGCCTGCGCGCTGGCCTGCGCAGACGAGCTCGAGCAAGCCATTCTGAAAGCGGGCAAGGAAACAGTGGCCGCCTTCATTTGCGAGCCGGTGGTGGGCGCATCCTCCGGCGCGGTGCCGCCGGAGGGCTACCTCCGCCGCATCCGCGAAATCTGCAACGCGCACGGCATCCTGATGATCGCCGACGAAGTGATGACCGGCGCGGGGCGCACGGGAAAGTATTTCGCCGTGGAACATTGGAGCGTTGTGCCGGACATGATTCTGCTGGGCAAGGGGCTGGCCAGTGGTTACGCGCCGCTGGGCGCCGTGCTGGCGGGCGAAAAAATCTGGCGCGCGATCGAAGCGGGCCCGGGCTCGCTCGACCACGGCTTCACCTACCAGGCGCACCCGCCGTCGCTGGCCGCGGGACTCGCCGTGCAGCGCTACCTCGATAAGCACAATCTGGTGGAGCGTTCGCGCCAGCGCGGGGAATATCTGGCGAAAAAGCTTGCAGGGCTGCGCGCGCTGCCCTGCGTGGGCGACGTCCGTGGCAAGGGCATGCTGCAGACGGTGGAGTTCGTCGCGGACCAGGCCAGCAAACGTCCGTTCGCGAATGAGTTCAATTTCAATTTCCGCTTATTCGAGGATTTGCAGGCGCGCGGCGTGATGGTCTATCCGATGCGCGGCACAGTGGAGGGCGGCGGCGACCACGTGCTGATCGCGCCGCCGTTCGTGATCGAAGAAGCGCAGATGGATTTTCTCGTTGAGCAGATGGCACAGGCCATCGAGGAAGTCCAGCGCGCGGCAGAGGCCGGCGGGAACTAGTCGCCTTTCAGATAAGCCTGGCGGCCTTCTTTCCAATCGCTGCGCTTCGGTGCGAAGAAGTCGAGCAACACGCACGCTTCGAGGAACCAGACTTCATGCTCGATCCACGTGGGGATCACCAACACCTCGCCGGCGTGCAGTTCGAATTCGCGGCCGGCGGCGCTGATGCGCATGGCCCCTTCCAGTACGTAGGTCTGCTGCTCGGCTTCGTGCTTGTGCGGAGGGATGTGCACGCCCTTCGCGAATTGGAATCGCGCCAGCGTGCACTGGTCGCCCCAGATGACCTGGCGCTCCACGCCTTCCCCGATTTTTTCGATGGGGATTTCCTTCCAGCGGATGGGACCCATGCGTTCACCTCGATCAGGGCTGGCCGGCCGAACATAGCCGGTCCGGCAAGAAGAGACAGTATACTCGCGCCGCCGACGGCTGGGGAGGGCCAGAGTAACCACCCCGTGCACCTTGCGGATGCCGTTTTCAGGTAGGACACACCTGGATGCTTGTCTATAGACACTCTTGCAAGCAGGACTATAGAATCCGTGCGGGCTTGAGGATTTCTGCGGAGACGTACGTGTCCGTTCAGAGACGCCAATGTGTCGCTTTGCTTCTCGCCGCCCTTTTGGTGGCGCCGCCGGGGTTTGGCTCGCAGGCTAAGCCTTTGGGCGTGGTGTTGGAAACGCAGAACGCTACCCTGCGCGCCACGGATGGCCTCCCCGGAACTACGGTGTTTGCCGGAGATACGGTTTCAACTGATCACCGCGGACGTATGCGCGTGCGCATGGGCGAAGCCCAAATCGAGGTCATGCCGGAAAGCGTTGTGATTTTTGAGGAGCTGAATTCCGTGGCCGGCGCGACCCTCGTGCATGGCACATTGAGTTTTTCTTCTCCGGAAACCGGCACGGTGGCCGTGCGCGCGACGGGCATTGTCATCCGCCCGCAGCCAAAGCGTTCCACGCACGGGCAGGTGACGGTGGTGGGTCCCAGCGAATTGCTGGTCACCAGCTTCCGCGGGCCGTTGGAATTGACGCTGGAAAATGAATCGCTCGTGGTGCCGGAGGGCACCACCTACCACGTGGTGCATGGTGACAGGAGAGGACCGGGGCCGGTGGGAGCAGGCGCGGAATCCGCACGGCGGGAGCGGCTCCGAGCGTTCTTCGTGGCCTTCGTCGCCGTGGGCGTACCGTTGGCGACACTTCTTATCTACCAGTCGCTGGCCAGTCCGTCCGCGCTTTTCTGATTGAAGAATTCTAAAAAATCAAAATGCATGTCCAGAGATTCGCGCAGGAAGGACTTCTGCGCCGGGCCGGCCGCGGAAGTGCGCGGCAACGGGCGCAGCGGCCCGCCCGCCGCCACTAGCTGCGAAAACTGCCCAGCGCGGAGCTTTCGTCGTTGTGCACGTCGAAGACGGTGTACAGCTTGGTGATCTGCAGCAGGTCGTGCACTTTTTTGGTCAAGTTGAGCAGCTTGAGTTCGCCGCCGTGATTTTTCACGGTGGTGAAGCCGCTCACCAGCTCGCCGATGCCTGAGCTGTCGATGTACGTGACGTCGCCCAGGTTCAGGACAATCTTGATCTGGCCCTTGCCCGTCATGTCCTTCACCATCTCGCGCAGCATGGCGCTGCCTTCGCCCAGCGTGATGCGCCCGCTGACGTCCACCACGGTGATGCCCCGGATATCGCGCGCTGTCGCCTTGAAGCTCACGGTAGTTCTCCTTTTTCCCGAGGCCCGGGCTAATTCGCCGCGGGCAACTTCTTCACCAGAGTTACTTCGGCCCCGCCGGTGCGGCCACGGACCACATCGAATTCGTCCATGAACGCTTTCATCAGGAGTATGCCGCGCCCGGAACTCTTTAGCAAATTTTCCTCGGCCAGCGGATCGGGAACGTCCGCCAGCGCGAAGCCATCGCCCTGGTCGAGGATACGAATCATCAGGCGTTCCTTGTCCAGCTCGATGGTCAGGAAAACTTTTTTCTCGCGGTTCTGATGGTTGCCGTAAGTGACGGCGTTGATCACGCCCTCGCGCACCGACATGCCGATGCGATGGCGCTCCTCGTCGTCGAAGCCGGAGGCCTCCGCGATGCGCAAGATGATATCTTCGGCGAGGTCCACGCTGTCCATGATCGATTCCAGCGTGACGTCCATCCGCTTGGTCTGAGAGGTCATCCGGTTCCGGCAACCGTCCGCCAAAAAAACGCCCGTTATGGGTAACATGCCAGCCGCGCTCAAGTCAACGATAAGCAATGAGAAAGTGGCGAGTGGCGAGTACTGAGTGGCGAGAAAAACAAAACCATTTGGAACCGCCGATCAACGCAGATGGGAGCAACGCCCACTCTTTGCAAACTCCGCAAAAGATGGGGCACCGCCAAAATCGGTCCCAGCAGCGTTTGGGTGGGCCACCCGTCCCCTGGGCTAACATGAAACATGGTACAACCTTCGGGGGCAGGTCAGAGTTGTCATGGAAAATTAGCTAACACGCATTGACAGTTCTGATCTAGATTCACGGCCAAATGCGAAAGCTTCGGCATGGTAGGTCGCGGGGCACGGCAAATGAAAACTGAGATCCAACGGCGGACGGACCGAGTCAATATCAAGATGCCGGTTCGAGTCTCCGCAGTGGACGCCACTGGTCAGAAGCTTAGCGAACAGGGGCACACGCTCACGATCAGTCGGTATGGAGCAACCATAGTCTTGAACCGACAATTGGTTCCGGGCCTGCACCTAACCATTATGACGAGCAAAGGCGAGTCAAGCGCCGTACTCTTGGGACAAATCGGCGGCCAGTCGGGTGTCCACGTCTACGGAATAGCGTTTCTGGAGCCGACTCTAAACTTATGGGGGATCCAGTTCCCACCACTGACCGAATCCGAGAGCGGGTTGGTCCGGCTCTTGTTGGAGTGCAGTGTCTGCAAGGCTAGTGAAGTGGTCCACCTGAATGAGCTCGAAACTGATGTTTTTGAGGGGAGCCAACACCTCCCACGGTCTTGCAGCCAATGTAATACATGGACCATTTGGGTGCAAATACCCAGCGAGCTGCCGGCCGAGCTTTCCGGCGCCCAGTCCAAGATACTGCCGGAGTCATCTGTAGCCCTGGAGAATCAAGCGCCGAAAAAGCGCAAACACGTTCGGGTAAAAGTAGAAATGAACGGATACATCCGCCATGCAGGATTTGAGGATGAAGTTGTCAAGGTCAATGACGTTTCGCGCGGCGGGTTTTCCTTCGTGAGCTCCAAGGAATACATCGAGGGCTCAAGAATAGAGGTTGCCGTCCCGTATTCTGGGGGGAAGGCAAACATTTTTGTGGCCGCGCGGATCATCCGGGTCCAAGACTTGGCAGGCAAAGGGCAAACTAGGTACGGTGCGCGTTATATCCAGTCCGGCTAGAACGGCGGATATTTCGGCTGACCTGCCCGAGTTCGTGTACCACCGCAAGTGAGAGAGTTCAGGTCACAGCAGGGCAGGCAGGATGGTGACGGGCAAAGAGTGGGGCACCCTCAAAATCGGTCCAAGCAGCGTTTGGGTGGGCCACCCGCCCAAAGAGGGGCACAGGCTACGCTCCGAAGGGTGAGGCCTCCTTAAGTGGTAGAATCACAGAATGGCTATATGTTGCACGGCCCATGCAGAATTCTGCATTCCTCCAAGATGGGGTGATGGACCGAATATGCTCAATGGAGAATCGCGTCCGATGTGCGAAGCCCCTTATTCCCTGCTGAGTTGGTGGCTTCTCGGAGGGATCCATTCTGTCCGCGTCTGTTCAGAACACTTGGAACTGTGCAAGAATCATGCTCGACAGCAAAAGTGGCTTTGGTAGTTAGGGTGCTCCGGCCAAGATTCGCTCGAGACTCGGTTCCTGCTCTACACTAAATCGTTGCTCGAGACCGAGTCGTCTGTTAAGTCGATTTCCAATGCTACGGTCTCAACAAGTCTGGCAAGTAGCGAGAGGCTCAAGAAATACTAAGCTGATTCTTGCGTTCCTCATTCTAGGTCTTCTGCTTGCTTTCTCGTTCTATTGGAGCTCTCAAAAAGAATATCTCGTGTCAGGCCAGATCTTGGAAGAAACAGGTGCTGGCGTTAAAGCTATAGGCGGGGTTGAAGTTCGCCTTTTCCGCTCAAAGTACCCAGACCTAGCGGCATTCAAATGGTCGAAGGACCATTTCAAGTCCAGCAGTGAAATGTATGCGATGTACAAATTGGGTTTCAGTGAAGAGGAATGGACCCGCAGACTTTCCGCCTGCAAAGATGTCGGCTTCTACCTGGGGTATGAACTTTCCGGCAAGTCTTATGAAGAGTATCAAAAGGAATTGGAGTCTGCCGGCCCCGGGGAAGCACAATTTAGAGTGATTGAGGAAAAGGACCGCAGGACAAATGGGTTGGTCAAGACCTTTACAGATACACGGGGGCAGTTTCAGTTCAGGCTCAAGAAGGGGAAATATCTCATTCTCGCAAAAGGTGAAGTTGGAACAACGTACCACTCAAATTGGAAACGGGAGGCTGAGCGCGGTGCCGCTCTTTGGGTTCATGTCTTGGACTTAAGGTCAGACACACACGTTGTTTTGAAAGAAATGTTCTGCGACCCCAACAACAAAATGTTTTAGCGGCTTCAGTTAGAAACGTTGGCTCACCGCATTCCCAATAACTGGTTCACCAGCATTTAGACAAATTTCACGCCCAATAGGAGCGATCCAAGGAGCGATATTGCACGGCCTCGGCTAGGTGCTTGGTTTCGATATTCGGAGCGGCGTCGAGGTCGGCGATGGTGCGGGAGACTTTCAGGATGCGGTCGTGGGCGCGGGCGGAGAGGCCGAGGCGCGTGATGGCGTTCTCCAGCATCTTTTCCGCTTCGGCGGAAATGGCGCAGTGCTGGCGGATCATTTTCGGCGGCATTTGCGCATTGGCGAAAATCTTTTTCTCGTTCGCGTAGCGCGCGAGCTGGATACGCCGCGCGTGCATCACGCGGTCGCGCACGGAAGCTGAATTTTCGCCGGACTCGCCGCCGCGCAGCTCCTTGTACTTCACCGCGGGGACTTCGATGTGGATGTCGATGCGGTCGAGCAGCGGCCCGGAAATCTTGCTGACGTAGCGCTGGATCTGCGGCGGCGAGCAGTGGCATTCGCGCGTGGGGTCGCCGAAAAAGCCACAGGGGCAGGGGTTCATCGCCGCGACAAGCATGAACTGCGAAGGAAACGTGACGGAAATCGCCGCGCGCGCGATATTGACCACGCCTTCTTCGAGCGGCTGGCGCAGGACTTCGAGAACGTTGCGGTCGAATTCGGGCAGCTCGTCGAGGAACAGCACGCCGTGGTGCGCCAGGGAAACTTCGCCTGGCCGCGGCACGGCGCCGCCGCCGATAAGTCCCGCATCGCTGATGGTGTGGTGCGGCGAGCGGTACGGGCGCGTGCCGACCAGCCCGCGGGAATCCTCGAGCACGCCGGCAACGCTGTGGATGCGCGTGGTCTCGATGGCCTCTTCCAGCGACATCGGCGGCAGCACGGTAGGGATGCGCTTGGCGAGCATGGTCTTGCCAGCGCCGGGCGGCCCGATGAGCAGGATATTGTGGCCGCCGGCGCAGGCCACTTCCAGCGCGCGCTTGGCGGATTGCTGCCCGCGGACGTCGTGCATGTCCACCGAGTAGTGCGCGGCTTCGTTGAGCATTTTCGCCGCGTCCACGCGCACCGGCGTGGCGGACTCCGGCGCGTTGATGAGGTCCACGGCCTGCGGCAGCGAACGCACGGCGTAGACGTCCACGCCCTCGACCACTGCGGCTTCCTTGGCGTTGGCTTCCGGCACGGCCAGCGAACGTATGCCCTTTTCGCGCGCGGCCAGAGCAGCGCTCAGCGCGCCGCGCACCGGACGCACGCTGCCGTCGAGCGAAAGCTCACCGAGAAAAACGAATTGATCGAGCGGCTTGCCGAAAAATGTGCCCTGGCAGCCGAGAATGCCCAGCGCCATGGGCAGGTCGAAGGCCGAGCCTTCCTTGCGGATGTCGGCGGGCGCAAGGTTGACGGTGACGGTCTGCGGCGACGGAAAGTCGAAGCCGCTGTTTTTGATCGCGGCACGCACCCGCTCGCGGCTTTCTTTTACCGCCACGTCCGGCAGGCCGACCACGTTGAACAAGCTCTGCGCGCCCGGGCCAATGTCCACCTCGACTTGGACCAGGTAGGCGTCAATTCCGTACACGGCGGCGCTGAGCAATTTGTAGAGCATCGAACGAGGGAAGCCGACAGCGTCCGGAAGATAACGCAAAAATAAACCAGTGGCTAGTAATTAGTATTCGGTGGTCCGTTAACAGAGGCGAGTGACGAACAAAACCTGAATCAACGGCAGAAGCACACTGGTTACTGCTTGGCGCTGCCTAGTTGACCGCAGGGCCGTCACAAGGTTATTTGTGCCCTTGTCTAAACCAGCGGAGGAAGTTCAACGGAATCCATGAGCGCTGAACTGGCCGTACAAACGCAGGACTTGGAAATGACCTACCGCGAAATGTTTCGCAAGCCGGCGCGGGCGCTGGCGGGCGTGTCGCTGGAAGTCGAGCGCGGCGTGATCTTCGGCCTGCTAGGACAGAACGGCGCGGGCAAGACGACGCTGGTGAAGCTGCTGCTCAGCCTGCTCCGGCCAACGCGCGGCACCGCGCGCGTGCTGGGGCACGATCCGTTTAACGCGCGCACGCGGCGGCGCATCGGCTACTTGCCCGAGCAGATGCGCCTGCCGGAATACATGAAGGCGCACAGCTTTCTGCGCTACATGGGCGAGTTAAACGGCGTGAATCGCGCGACGCTGAAGCAGCGCATCCCCGCGCTGCTCGAGTTGGTGGGCCTGCCCGGCGAGAAAAAAGTCTTGAGCGCCTACTCGAAGGGCATGCAACAGCGACTCGGGCTGGCGCAGGCGCTGCTCAACGAACCGGACTTGCTTTTTCTCGACGAGCCTACCGAAGGACTCGACCCGCTGGGGCGCAAGCAGGTGCGCGATCTGCTGGTGACCTTGCGCGCCGAGGGAAAAACAATCTTTTTGAATTCGCATCTGCTCTCGGAAATCGAGCTGGTGTGCGACCGCGTGGTGATCCTGAACCGCGGCGCCGTGGTGCGTCAGGGCACACGCGCGGAGTTTGCCAAACGTACCGGCGAATACCGCATCCGGCTGGCCGAAGCCGGCGATGCGGTTCGCGCCGCGGTGGACAGTGTGGTGCCCGGCGCGCGATGGGAAAACAGCACGGCTTATCTTTCGCCGGCGAATCGCGCGCAATTGAACGCGCTGATTGATCGCTTGCGCGCCGTTCCGGTGGAGATCGAAACCGTGGAACCGGTGCATTCCACGCTGGAAGAGTATTTCATCCAGGTGGTGACGGGAGAGGGCGCATGATGGGCGCCGTCACCCGCGACACGCTGCGCGAGTCCATCAACCGGCGGATGGGGCTCGTGCTGATTGTCTTTGCGGTGCTCGTGCCCATCTTTCTGATTGGCATGATTCGCATCGATCACGCGGCGGACGGAAAGCTCCAGGTGACCATGAAAGGCTTTCACAGCTTGCCGCCAGAGGTTTTCGCGCTGAGCACGTTCATGGGCCTCCTCGACGTGGCCAACAGTTATTGGGTTTTGCTGGGAGTTTTCGCGGTCGCGCCCCTGCTGATGTCTTTTCTCGAAAAAGGCCGCGCTGACTTGGTGATTTCCAAAGGTACGCCGCGCTGGCAGATTTTTCTGGGCCACTTTATCGGCACATTTGTGCTGTATACAAGCTCAGTCGTTCTGATGGCCGTGGTGCCGGCGCTGTACCTGTGGGCGCGGACCGGAGTGTCTTTGCGCCAATTTCTAGTTGCCATCTGCATCTCGGTCTTCGCTTTTTCCGCGATGCTAGCCCTGTTGTCGCTCGCGGCGATGGGCGCTTCAAACCCGGCGCTACCTATTATGCTTGCTTTTGTGTTCACAATGTTCACAGGCCTGCTCGCTAATAGAAAAGTCTTCTTCTACCAGGACATCATCACTTCAAAGTGGGGACAGTGGCTGGTCGACTGGCTCTACCGCATCCTGCCCAAGACGTCCGAGTTGGTGATGGCGTCGCGGAAATATCTCAATGCCGGCGTGGTGGATTCCTGGTGGCCCTTCTGGTCGACAGCGCTGTTTGTCGCCGGGGCGTTGGCGCTCTCCTGCTGGCTGATGCACCGCAAGTCGTTCTGAACTCCGACGCAAAAATGCATTCCTGATATTTTTCGGTTTCTCCGACGTACTTGTTGATGGAGCTGCTTTACACGCATTAGTGCGCGTCGTATAGTGGCGCCAGCCGAGCGGTGGGAGTCAAATCCCGGAATCGAGGAACAGACGATGATGATTGCGTTGATTGTTCTCGCCGTGCTGGTTGTGGTGGTGATCGGCATCTACAACAGCCTGGTGCGGCTGCGCGTGCAGTGCGACAACGCCTGGGCGGACATCGACGTCCAGCTCAAGCGCCGCTATGACCTGATCCCCAATGTGGTGGAGACGGTGAAGGGCTACGCCTCGCACGAAAAAGGCACGTTCGAGGCGGTGATCAGCGCGCGCAACAAGGCCATGAGCGCGCAAGGGCCGGCGGCCAAGGCCGAAGCGGAAGGCATGCTCACCGGCGCGTTGCGGCAACTGTTCGCGCTGGCGGAAGCCTACCCGCAACTCCGCGCCGTGGAGAGCTTCACCAAGCTGCAAGGCACGCTGGGCGAAATCGAGGAATTCGTGCAAAACGCGCGGCGCTATTACAACGCCGTGGTGCGCGACCTCAACACCAAGATTGCCGTTTTCCCCTCCAACATCATCGCCGGAATGTTCAGTTTCACCGCGCGCGAATTCTTCGAGCTGAAGGACGCGGCGCAGCGCGAAGCGCCCAAGGTCAGCTTCGGCGCGGCGCAGTAAAACGAGGTGAACATGCTGCGACGCGTCCTGCTGTGCGCGCTGCTGCTGGTGGCACTGGCTGCGCCGGGCTCGGCGCGCTCGCTGGTGATTCAGCGCTTCGACGTCCGCGTGGAAGTAAAGGTGGACGGCAGCATCGTCGTCACCGAAATCATCGAGCCGCGCTTTAACGGCAAGTGGAACGGCCTCTACCGCACCATCCCCGTCGAATACAAGACTCCGCAGGGCTTCAACAAGACATTTTTCCTGAATCTGGAAAGCGTCACCGACGGCGAAGGCCATTCGCTGAAAGTGGAAAGCACGCGCGAGCGGCACTACCGCAAGCTGAAAATCTGGGTGCCCGGCGCGGAAGACGCTGTGCGCACGATCATGATCCGCTACACGGTGCCCAACGCGCTGCTCTACTTCGAGGACCACGACGAACTCTACTGGAACATCACCGGTGACGAGTGGGATGTGCCCATCAACGACGCCAGCGCCATCATCCAGTTGCCCGCGGGCGCCACCGGAATCCGCACGCTGGCCTTTACCGGCGCGTACGGCTCCAAGGAACAGGACGCCGACGTCAATGTAAGCGGCAGCGGGATCAGCTTCCGGATGAAGCGCAACCTGGCGTTTCGCGAAGGGCTCACCGCCGTGATTGGCTGGGACAAGGGTTTGGTGCGCGAGCCTGGGGCCGTGCAAAAGGTGTTTCTCTTTCTGAAGAGCAATTGGCCGCTCTTTATTCCCATTGCAGTTTTTGGGCTGATGTTCTGGCGGTGGTACACGCGCGGGCGCGACCCGCGGCTGCGACCCATTTCCACACGTTACGATCCCCCGGAAGGGATGACGCCGGGCGAAGTCGGTGCGCTGATTGACAACTCCGCGGACATGCGCGACATCACCGCCACGCTCGTGGACCTCGCCGTGCGCGGCTTTATCCTCATCGAGGAAAAAAAAGAAGAGCACTTGATGGGGCTGCTCTCCAACACCGATTACATCTTCCACCTACTGAAGAAATCAAACGAGTGGGGTGGCCTGAAGGCGCACGAGAGAAAACTGCTCGAGTCGATTTTTTCGTCCGGCCACGGCGACACGGTGGAACTCTCCCACCTGCAAAACAGGTTCTACAGACACCTACAGGGCATTAAAGACAATATTTTTGATGCGCTGATGGCGCGCAACTACTACGCACAACGCCCGGGAGAGGTGAGGTCAGGCTACCTGATCGGCGGCGTGATCCTGGGCTTTTTGGGCGTTTGGAGTGGCGTGGTTCTCGCGGGCGTCTTCGGCATGCAGCCACCGCCTTTCGTTCTCGCCGCCGTGTTGAGCGGCGCCATCGTGTGCGGCTTTGGATGGATCATGCCGGCGCGCACACTCAAGGGAAGCGAAGCGCTGGAGGGCGTGCTGGGCTTCGAGGAATTCCTCGGGCGCGTGGAAACGGACCACATGGAGCGCATGGTGAAGACGCCGCAACTCTTCGAGAAATACCTGCCCTTCGCCATGGCCCTGGGCGTGGAGAAAAACTGGACGAAAGCGTTCGAGGGTATCTGCAACCAGCCACCGGATTGGTATCGCGGCGGGGACTTCACTACGTTTCGCACCGTCAACTTCGTGAACAGCTTGAACCGCATGTCCACCGTGGCCGCATCGACGATGGCCTCAGCGCCGCGTAGCTCGGGCAGTTCGGGCTTCGGCGGGGGCGGAGGCGGCGGAGGATTTTCGGGCGGAGGCGGCGGTGGCGGGGGCGGCGGCGGGTTTTAGAGCGACGGCGCGCAGCGCAGCCATCGTCGGGCGGGAAATTCTGGAAGCCTTTACTTGATTGCAGTGGGTTCAGGCTCGATCTTTGAGTTGTGCATATTGAGCAGCAACCAGCGGTCGCCGCTCTTTCGACAGACGCCCGTGCCGCGGCCGTCAATACGGCCGCTGGGAAGCTCGATCGAGTAGCCATAATCATACCAAGCGGCTGCGCCAACGATGTGAACGCTCTTGATGCGCATTTCCATATGCGGCAGCGGCTTAAGCGCGAAATAGTGCTGCTGCACGTAGTTCAGCATGACCTTTCGCCCGCGATACTCTCCCCAGGGCGTGAACAAAACCACTTCGGGGTCGAGGCACTTTTCCAACCCGGTCAAGTCGGCCTTGTTGAAGGCCTCCAGGCAACCCTGCTGCGCTTCGAAGTGGCGTTTCACTTCCGCCTCGTCCCCTGAATCCGCGCTAGGGCCGCTCACGCGCGCGACGCGGCGCTCCAGGTCGATCGTCAGACCCATCTTCTCCATCAAGTCCACGCCGAAAATTCCGTCAATACGGCCGCCACAAGCTTCGCCGATCGGACTCAGGTCAATGGCGGGCAATTTCAGATTGGGCAGGCGGAAGCGCCCCAAGGCCAGCTCGGGCAGCGTGACCTCCCGCGCGCTGGTGGCGGCCGTGCCGCTCCAGGAGCTGATGCGAATGGACTTGGACCGGCCTTTCGCAAAGGACTTAATGTTCAGAATCGAGGTGGCCCCTGTGTCTAAAAGAAAGCGCATGCGCGCGCCGTCGATTTGGACCGCGACGATCGGCAGGCGGTCGCACTTCTCGATGGGGATTTCATTCGGACTCGTCGCATCCTGGGCCAGCGCGGGAGCCGCGGCAAAGAGAATCCAAAGAAAGAGAATGAAGCGACGAGACGGGCGCAGCGCGGACATGCGAATCATTCTAGCACGCCGGGCTCAGCGCACTCGCCGATCCCCTGTGCAGACACGGGATCGGCTGGTAGAATTGGACCAACGCCCGCTCGAGAGGTGACGGATGAGCAAGCAAATCCAGCAGCAAATCCTCCATCTGGAACGCGAACAGGCCGCGGCGATCAACCGCGGGAACCTCCGCGGGGCCGTGCAGATGTTCGACAAGAGCTTTGTGGGGTTTTCCTCCACGACGCATGGGCGCATCCGCGGCCTTGCGGCGCTGGGAAAAACGTTCCAGCACTACTGGCAGCGCGCGCCGAAAATGAGTTACCGCATCGAGCAGCCGCAAGTGCACGTGAGCGGCAATTCCGCAGTGGCCACGTTCTACTGGACGGTGGGGCTGGGCGGCGGCCGCACCGTGCGCGGCCGCGGCACGCATGTCTTCGCACGCAAAGGAAAGAACTGGCGCGTGGTGCACGAACACTTTTCCCGAGCGCACTGAAATCCTTCGCGGGAGTCCCGCCCAGCACGCCGTGCTTCAACTGGCAAACAGGCCGCGATTCGTGTAGCGTGTCCCGCCGTCGCGGAAAGCGGAGAAGCACCATTGATCTCACTCGTCGTGCCGACGTACAACGAACGGCAAAACATCGAGCAATTGGTGGAGCGCACGGGTAAGGCGCTCGCGGCTGCGAGCGAGCCGTTCGAGCTGATCATCGTGGACGACAACAGCCCGGACGGCACCGCCGGCGAAGTGCGCCGCTTGCAGGCGGACCGGCCGTGGCTGAAGCTGCTCGTCCGCGTGGACGAGCGGGACCTTTCCACCGCGGTGCTGGCGGGGTGGAAGATGGCGCAAGGCGAAATCCTGGGCGTGATGGATGGCGACCTGCAACATCCGCCGGAGAATTTGTTGAAGCTGATCGAGCCGATCCGCGACGCGCGTGCCGAAATCGCCGTCGCCAGCCGCTACGTGGCGCGCGGCGGCGTGACCGATTGGAAATTCCGGCGGAAGATTATCTCCTGGACCGCGACGCTGCTGGCGGTGGTGCTTCTGCCGGCGAAAATTCGGCGGGTGAAAGATCCGATGTCCGGATTTTTTCTGCTGCGGCGGTCGGTGGTGGAAGGACGGGCGCTGAGGCCTTTAGGCTACAAAATCCTGCTGGAAGTGCTGGCGCGGGGAAACTACGAAAAGGCTGCCGAGGTGCCGTACACGTTTGAAGAGCGCGCGCGCGGCGGCAGCAAGATGGACCTGGTGCAGGTATGGCGCTACCTGGTCCACCTGATGCGCATCCGGCTGACGTCCTGAATTTCGAGCTGGGTTTTTCATGGCTTGGCAGCCAGTCTTTTCTGAACCATCTCGCCCATCAATTCCCGCAGGGCGTCCGCGGCGATCCAGCGCGCGGCGGGGCTGCCGAGCGCGCGGATCGCTTTGCCGGTGGCAATCGTGGACTTGTTCAGGCGCGCGTTGCGCTTGCCAATTTGCCGCAGCGCCCAGTTCACCGCTTTCTTTACGAAGTGGCGCTCGTCGCGCGAGGCGCGCTGGATGATGGGCAGCAAGCGCAGGAATTTCTCGTCGCCCGCATTCTTGTCATGCACCGCAAGATAGGCCATCAGCGCAAATCCCGCGCGCTTGACGAACTCCTCATCGCGGCGGCTCCAGGCAAACGCCTTCTTCCACGCGTGCGGCGTGTACACGAAGAGGTGGCAGCAGCAGCCGTCCACCACGTCCCAGGAGGCGAAATCGCGCGCCCAGCGCTCCATCTGCGCGGGCGTGACCTGCGCGGGGTCGCCGACAAGCGCGGCCAGGTGCCGCGCGTCGTGGATGCCGGTGGTCCACAATTGCAGCGAAAGTTTCTGGTCGCGGCCGATTTCGCGCGCGAGTTTGCGCAGCGCAGGCGTGGATACGCCGTACGCTTTTTTCACATGCACGCCGAAGCGCGCCATGCCTGCGACGTTCTCCGGATTGCCCAGCGCTTTGAGTTGGGCGAGTGCAGCGCGGAGTTTTGTTTTGTCTTCAGCCACGAGCGGCGAGCCTCCGATGCCGGCCCCGCAGAGCGGGGCCGACGCTACAAAATCTTGCGAAAAGCGTGCTGCGTCTTAATGCGCGTATAGCCGAGTTTTTCGTAAAACTTATGCGCGGGCTCGCGGATTACATTAGAGCGCAGGACAACAGCGCTCAGCCCTTTTCCACGCGCCCAGTGCTCCGCTGCCTCCATGAGCCGCTTGCCCACGCCCGAGCCGCGGCAAATGGCGTCCACCACCAGCCCGGCGATTTCTGCGACGCGGTCGTGAGCCACGGGCAACAGCTCGAACACATGCACCCATCCGACCACGGCATCCATTTCGTTCTGCGCCACATAAACCGCGTGGCTGCCATCTTGCGGAAGGGTACGCAGGCGCACGAGCACCTGTTCGGTCGAGGAAGGATAGCCAAGCTGCGTCGCAAGATCGGCGATGCGCGCAGCATCGGCGAGAGCGGCTTCTCGGACCGTTAAATGTCTGGAACTGGTTTGCGTCACGCCAAGAGCATAATACGATTTCAACTCAAAAGAGTTTTTCGGAATCGAGGAGGATGGTGACCGGGCCATCGTTAGTGAGCTCGACGGCCATCATGGTCTGAAAAACGCCGGTCTCCACGCGCACGCCGAGCCCGCGCAGCGCGGCGCAGTATTCCTCGTAGAGGCGGTTGGCTTCGTCGGGCGGCGCGGCTTTGATGAAGCTCGGCCGCCGCTGGCCGCGCGCGTCGCCGTAGAGCGTGAACTGTGACACCACCAGCGCGGCGCCGCCCGTATCCACGAGCGAGCAGTTCATCTTGCCTTCATCGTCGGCAAAGATGCGCAGGTTGGCGGTTTTTTCAGCGAGATATTTCGCGGCTTCGGACGTATCGCCTTGCCCCACGCCTAGCAACACGACCAGGCCCGCGCCGATTTCGCCCGAAACCCGGCCCTCCACCAGCACCCGCGCTTTGCTCACTCGCTGCAGAACGGCTCGCATGACCACCTATTCTACTTGTTCGCGCAGGAGCGGGCTATTTTCCGGAACGGAAAGGTATGTTAGAACGATGGCGCACATTCGGAAGGCAGAGCCAATTGAAACTCGCACTCATCGGAACGCACGGTGTGGGCAAAACCACGCTGGCCTATGAAGTCTGCACGCTGCTGAAGAAAGCCGACCAGAATGTCGAGCTGGTGACGGAGGTGGCGCGGCGCTCGCCGTTCCCGGTGAATGAAGCGACCACTCTCGAAGGGCAGCTCTGGATCCTGCACGCGCAAGTGGCCGCGGAGCTGGAGGCCGCTTCGCGCGCGCCCAACGTGGTCTGCGACCGCGCCGTGCTCGACAACTACTGCTACCTGGTGAACAAATTCGGCCGCCAGCCACACCTCGAGCCGTGGCTGGAGTGGTGGATGGACACGTATACGCTGCTGGTGGCCGTGCCTCCATTTGCCGACGGCATCACCGCCGACGGCTTCCGCTCGGAAAATGTGCAGTTCCAGAAGCAGATTTACGAACTGCTGAACAAATTGCTTGCCGCGCCGCCGTTTTCGCGCCTGAGCGACCGCGTCCTCCCGCTCGAGGTGCATGCGCGCGGCGTGTGGGGCGCGCGAATTTTCGCCGCCGCCGCGCCACTGCTCCCGCCCTCGCCCACAAGCGGCACGCAGCGCGTGCTGCCCATGGACATCCCCGCCGCAACAACCGGCGCGGATTGAATCTCGCGTCGACTCGCACCCAGGAAAATGTCCTCGCTCCCTCCACAGCGCGCCACCTCTGGCGCGGCCAGAGCGCTTACCGCTTCCGTGAAGGCTTTCGGCTTCGTGGAGTTCGCTGGCAGCGCGGGCAGAAATAGCTGCTGCGTCCGGCAACGATGATCCGGCGAATCGTTGCGCCGCAGCGGAAACATCCCTTCCCTTCCCGGTCATACACGCGATGGCGCAATTGAAATTCGCCGGGCAGGCCGTTCGCGTCCACAAAGTCTGAGATCGACGAGCCGCCGAGGCGAATCGCTGCGCGCAGGACTTGCCGGATGGCTTCCAGCAGGCGATGCGCGTCGGCGAAGCTGATGCGCGCGCCAAGCCGCGCCGGATGGAGTTTTGCGCGCCAGAGCGATTCGTCCGCATAGATATTGCCGATGCCACGGAGGAAGTGCTGGTCAAGCAGGAGCGCTTTAATCATCGCGCGGCGCCCGGCGAGCAGGCGGCGGAAGTCCGCTTCGCTGACTTCGAGCGGCTCGGCACCGAGCCGCGCAAACGCAGAATCGAATTTCGCACTGGAAAACAATGCAATGCGGCCGAAGCGGCGCGGATCGATGTAGCGCAGTTCGCGGCCGTCGTCGAGCGCGAAGATTGCATGCGTGTGCGGCGAAAGCGGTTCATCAGGCTTGCGCGTGGCGAGCCGGCCGGTCATACCCAAGTGGATGATCAGCAGCGGCGAATCACCGCCGTGGGCGTCGCGTTCCAGCGGCAGCACGATGTACTTTCCGCAGCGCCGGACGTCCGTGATGCGGCAGCCGGGGAGGTCGCGCTCCAGCGCAGCGGGATCGTCGATGAAGTCCGTTTTCCCCAAACGCACTTCGGCAATCTTGCGGCCGGGAAGCACCTGGCGCAGGCCGCGGACCACGGTTTCGACTTCGGGAAGTTCGGGCATCGGGCGTGTCCTGGAAATTATCACACAGCGCAAGCTGCAAACAGGCGGGCGAGATGGCTCAGCCCTCCACGGACGGCTTGCGACGTGATAGATTCTTGGCTTGCTTTGGGGCGTGGGGCGGACAGCCCGCAAAACTGAATCTTCGCCTTCAGGCGTGGCATCGAATCCCAAAAAGCGGGAAGCGCCTACGCGCTCGTACAGTTGAGGAGACACAGTTGCAACTCTTGCTGATTGCCGCCGTTGGGCTGCTGAGTTACGCAAACGGCGCGAACGACAACTTCAAGGGCGTGGCCACGCTATGGGGCGCGGGCCGCACGAGTTACTGGCGCGCGCTAAGCTGGGCGACAGCATTCACATTTCTGGGGTCGCTGGTCGCCATAGGCACGGCTTCGGGACTTATTTCCAAATTCAATGGCTCGAATTTCGTCAGCGCGGACGTTTACATGCAAGTGCCGTTTCTGGCGGCAGTAGCGCTGGGCGGCGCGGCCACCGTGCTGCTGGCTTCGCGGCTGGGCTTGCCGATTTCCACCACGCACGCGCTGACCGGCGCGCTGGTGGGAGTTGGTGTCACCGCGGCAGGTTTTTCGGGCGTGCGCTTTGTCGCGCTCGGCAGTGGCGTGGTGTTGCCGCTGCTTTTTTCGCCGTTCGTGGCGCTGGCCCTCACGCTCGGCGTGTACCCGCTCATGGCCCGGCTGGCCCGCTCGCGAGACTGCGTTTGCATAGAGGATTCACCCGCGGTGGCCCTGGCTCCGGACGGCGCCGCAGCCATGGAATCCATCGGCGCTCCCCCCGTGGTGCGCGTGGCCCGCGCAAGCGAATGCAATACCGGCACGGAAGTAATCCGTGGCAGCGTGATGGACATCCTGCACTGGCTCTCGGGAGCGGGCATCAGCTTCGCGCGCGGTTTGAACGACACGCCGAAAATCGCCGCCGTGCTGCTGGTTGCTGCCTCGGCTGCGGTGAAGTTGGACTATGCGCTCGTGGCTGTGGCCATGGCCATGGGTGGCATGCTCGGCGCGGCGCGCGTGGCGCAGACCATGAGCAAACAGATCACGCCAATGGCTACGGAAGAAGCCGTAGGCGCGAATCTGGTGGCCGCATCGCTGGTGACTCTCGCGTCGATTTTTGCGCTGCCGGTGTCCACCACGCATGTCACTTCCGGCAGTATTTTTGGAATTGGCTGGAACCGGCGCGACGAGGCGGATTGGAAGCGGGTGAGGGAGATCCTGTTTTCATGGGTGGGCACGCTTCCGCTGGGCGCGGCGCTGGGAAGCATTCTATACCTGTTGCTCGTGCGGCTCGCGTAACGCCAAACGCAGAAATGCAGTTCGATTTGTGTTGCAGTTTGAGGAGGGGATGAATGGCACGCAAGGCTGCAATCATGGACACGGAGTCGGCCGTCCGCGCGCGCTACGAAAAAGCCGCGCGGGCGCGCGAAGTAACGCTCTGCTGCCCGGTCACGTACGACCCGAAATACCTGGCGGCGATCCCGCAGGAAATTCTCGACAAGGACTACGGCTGCGGCGATCCATCGCGCTACGTGCGCGAGGGCGACATCGTGCTCGATCTGGGCAGCGGCGGCGGAAAAATCTGCTTTATCGCGTCGCAGATCGTGGGTCCCAAGGGCCGCGTGATCGGCGTGGACTTCAACCCGGAGATGCTGGCGCTGGCGCGCAAGCACCAGCCCGATGTCGCGAAGGAAGTCGGTTGGAACAACGTGACGTTTCACCGCGGGCGCATCCAGGACCTCGCGCTGCCGCTCGACGAAGTGGACGCCTGCCTGAAGGCCAGCCCGGTGCGTTCGAGCGAAGACCTGCACCGCTTCGAGGAATTCGAATCGCGCCTGCGCCAGGGCGCGCCGATGATCGCTGATGAATCGGTGGACGTGATTATTTCCAACTGCGTGCTGAATCTGGTGCGCGAGCAGGACCGCGAACAGCTCTTCCGCGAAATGTTCCGCGTGCTGAAGCGCGGCGGCCGCGTGGCCATCAGCGACATCGTTTCCGACGAAACGGTGCCGGAAAAAATGAAGCAGGACGCGGAGCTGTGGAGCGGTTGCATTGCCGGCGCGTTCCAGGAGACGGCTTTCCTCGCTGCATTTGAGCGCGCAGGCTTCCACGCCATCGCGCTGGACAAGTACGATGCAACGCCGTGGAAGACCGTGCGAGGCATCGAATTCCGCAGCGTCACGGTGACCGCGCGCAAAGGCAAGCAAGGGCCGTGCCTCGAGCGCAACCAGGCGGTGCTCTACAAAGGCCCGTGGAAGAAGGTCGAAGACGACGACGGGCACACGCTCCTCCGCGGGCAGCGCATGGCCGTGTGTGATAAAACCTACCGCATCCTAACCGGCGAGCCGTACGCCGCGGAGATGATTCCAGTGCCGCCAATCAAGGAGATTCCGCTGCGCAAAGCGAAACCGTTCGCCTGCGGGCAAACCGCGCTGCGCGCGCCGGCGGAAACCAAGGGGAAGAGTTACCGCAAAACCGTAAACGCTGCGGCGACGTGCGCGCCGGGTTCAGGTTGCTGCTGATGGAACTGTAGCCGCGCACATCCCGAGACCTCGGGAGCGTGCGCCGCTGCAAAAGGAGCTGGTCATGGAAACCTACTATCATCCCGCGGACCTCGGGAAATTTGCCGAGATGGGCAAGGGCAACCCGGAACTTTGGGAAAAATTCATGAGCTATTATTCGGCGGTGTTTGCCGAAGGCGCACTCAGCGAGCGCGAGAAGGCGCTCATTGCACTGGGCGTGGCCCACGCGGTGCAGTGCCCCTATTGCATTGACGCGTACACACAGGCCTGCCTGGAAAAAGGCTCGAACGTCGAGGAGATGACCGAGGCGGTGCATGTGGCCTGCGCGATTCGCGGCGGGGCGTCACTGGTGCACGGCGTGCAGATGCGCAACGTCGCAGGGAAATTGTCGATGTAGGGGCGCACCTATGCGTGCGCCCCAGGGCGGACACGCAGGTCCGCCCCTACGAAAGGTCTGATGCTTGTCACTCTCAAATCGCGGGCCAATCCGCTGTCGTCCACGGACGAACAGATGCGCATTCTCTCCGCGCGCAATGGCTTTCCGGCGTTCGGGGAAAAGCTGCACGGCACAGGGCTCGCACCGCTGCGCGCCACGCGCATCACCAATTTTCAGATCAACGTCGGGAAGCTCTGCAACCAGACCTGCGCCCACTGCCACGTGGATGCCGGGCCGGACCGGCGGGAAATCATGTCGCGCGAGACGGCGGAGCAATGCATCCGCGCGCTGGCGCAGACGGACATCCCCACGGTGGACATCACCGGCGGCGCGCCGGAGCTGGCGCCGTGCTTTCGTTACCTGATCGAAGAATCGAAAAAGCTCGGGCGGCACGTGATGGACCGCTGCAACCTGACGGTATTGCTGGTGGCGTCGCAGGCCGACCTGGCCGAATTTCTCGCCCGGCACCAGGTGGAAATCATTGCCTCGCTGCCCTACTACCGCGCGGCGCAGACCGACGCGCAGCGCGGCGAAGGCGTGTTTGAAAAATCCATTCGCGCCCTGGGCATGCTGAACGCGTTGGGCTACGGCCGGCCTGGCAGCGGGCTGAACCTCAATCTCATCTACAACCCCGTGGGCGCGTTTCTCCCGCCGAAGCAGGAGTCCATCGAAAAGCAGTTCCGGCGCGAACTCAAGCAAAAGCACGGCGTCGTGTTCAACAATCTGTACACGATGACCAACATGCCCATCAGCCGCTTCCTCGAATTCCTGCTGAACACGAACAACTACGAAGACTACATGGAGCGGCTGGTCAACGCGTTCAACCCGGTCGCGGCGGCAAGCGTGATGTGCCGCACGATGATTTCGGTGGGCTGGAACGGCACGCTCTATGACTGCGACTTCAACCAGATGCTGGAACTGCCCACGGGCAACGGCACGCCGCGGCACATTCGCGAGTTCGACTCGGCACAGTTGCATGAGCGGCTGATCGTCACCAACAATCATTGCTACGGCTGCACCGCCGGCGCGGGATCCTCCTGCGGCGGCACCACCGCCTAGCCCACCGCTGTCCGCTACTTCCATCGATGCGCTATGTGTTAGACTCCGGCGCGGTTGCGCAACTGAAAAAACTTTATTTCTTTCCGAGGAGATCCGCATGCTTCGACGATTGCTGATAGCCGTTCTGCTGTTTGCCGCGCCGGCGCTAGCGCAAACCACCGCGATTCGCGCGGGAAATCTGATTGATCCGGCCACGGGTGCTGTGGCGAAGAGCCAGATCATCTTGGTCAAAGACGGGAAGATCACGGAAATCGGTCCGGCCGTGAAAATTCCCGCGGGCGCGACGGTGGTGGACCTCTCGAATGCATGGGTGATGCCCGGGCTGATGGACGCGCACACGCACATGACGCTCGGCTCGCCGGGCGAACTTTTTCTGGAGGGCGAGTACCTGAAGGCCAGCTCCGCCCTGCGCGCGCTCAACGGGCTGCGCAACGTGCAAAACGTGCTGGAGGCCGGCTTCACCGCGCTGAAAGACATCGGCAACGACGCGAACTACACGGCCATCGACATCCGCCGCGCCATCGAACGCGGCTGGTTCGCCGGCCCCACGATGCTCACCACCGGCAAGATCATCGCACCGTTCGGCGGGCAGTCACACGGCATCCCCCCGGAGATGGGCCCATTCTGGCGCTTCGAATATCAGGACGCGGACACGCCGGACGAGGTGCGCAAGGCGGTGCGGCAAAATATTTATTACGGCGCAAACGCCATCAAGCTGGTCGCCGATAACAGCCCGTTCTACTACTCCGAAGAAGAAATCCGCGCGGCGGTGAGCGAAGCGCACAAGGCCGGCCTCACCGTGGCGGTGCACGTGATGGGCGGGCAGGCGGCGCGCAACGTGATACTGGGTGGCGCGGATTCCGTCGAGCACGGCTTCGATCTTTCCGATGAGTTGCTGCAGTTGATGAAAGCGAAAGGCACCGTCCTTGTGGGCACGGATTATCCCTTCGAGCACCTGAAAGCGATGGGCACGGCAGGCGGAATCATTCCTCCCGCGGAGATTACCAGCAAGAACATTCTCAATCGCCTTCGAAGCGCGCACAAGATCGGTGTGAAGATGGCCTTTGGCACCGATGTGATTACGGAGCTTCCAGGCAAATCGCGTTCCGACATGATGCTCGATTACCTGGCGGTGTGGACCGAGGCCGGCGTGCCGCCCGGGGAAATCTTGAAAGCGATGACCACTAACGTCGCCGAACTGTTCGCTTGGAAAGGCCAGCGCGGCGCCATCGCCACCGGCCAGGCCGCGGATATCATCGCCACGCCGGCCAACCCGCTCGAAAATATTCAGGCGCTGCGCAAAGTGCAGTTTGTGATGAAAGACGGAAAGGTAGTTAAGAAAATGTAGCGCCCGCCTTCAAGCGGGCAGAAAAACTGCAGGGCGCATCTGCGTGTGCGCCCCCATAGGCTTCGTGCAAGCGCGGCTTTGCCGAAACTCAGAAGCCCGGCTGGCTGATCGACTTCGCGTCCATCTTGGGCGCGTACTTCTTGGCCACCGGCTCGATCTCGCTGGCCTTGCCGATCAGGACGAACACCAGATTATCGAGTGGGAAATATTGCTGGATGATGCGTTTCGTGTCGGCCAGTGTCATCGCCTCAATTTTCGCGGAAAACGTGTTGACCTCGCGCTCGTCGAGTCCGTAGAACTCCAGCTCCGCAATTTCTCGCGCGAGCTGGTCGGAAGTCTCGATGGTGGGCGGAAATTGCCCCTTGATGTAGGCCTTCGCGGACTTCAACTCTGCCTCGCTGATGCCCTGCTCGTGCAGGCGTTTGAGAACTTCCAGCGCCAGGTCGATGCAGCGTTCCGTCGTGGCGTTGGGAGTAAACGAACTGATAGCAAACGGGCCGCGCCCCACGCGCTCGTCGAAGAAGGAACTCGCGCCATAGGTCAGGCCATTCTTGATGCGCAGCTCTGTGCTCAGCCACGAAGTGAAGCGCCCGCCGAACAGCGTGTTCACCACTTCAATCCCCACGCGGTCCGGGCTGGTGCGGGCGATGCCCACATTGCCGATCCGGAAAAAAGTCTGCGTCGCGTCCGGCTTGTCCACCAGCAGCAGGCGCTTGCCCTGCGCGGCGGGAGCGTCTCCCACGCGCAGGGGCGTGACTGCCTTTGCGGGCCAGGCGGAGAACTTGTCGGTCAGGATTTTTTCCATGTCCGCCGTCTGAAAATCGCCGACGACGGCGAGGATGGTGTTGCCGGGCACATAGTTCGACTCGTAGAACTTCACGATGTCGTCGCGGGAAATGGCCGCGAGCGAGCCTTCATCGCCGCCCGCCGGGCGCGCGTAGGGGTGCTTTCCAAACAAGTAGGAGTTGTAATACTGGCCGATTACGCCCTGCGCCTGGTCCTTGGCGGACTTGATGCCGTCGAGCCGCTGTTTCAAGAGCTTGGTCACTTCGTCTTGCGGAAAGATGGGGCTCAACATCACGTCCGCAAACAGATCCAAACCTTTCGCCAGGTCTTTCTTCACGAATTCCGCGGACACGTTGGACGAATCAGTGCCCGCCCCGGCGCCGAGCTGTCCGCCGATGAAATCGAGTTCCGCGGAAAGCTGGTCCGCCGTGCGCGACTTGGTGCCCTTGCGCAGCAGCCCGGAAGTCATTGAAGCGATGCCTTCCTTCCCCGCGGGATCGCTGACGGCGCCCGCGCGGATGGCCGCACTGAAGCTGACGAGCGGCACCTCGTGCTGCTCCATGAGCAGCAGCGTCATGCCGTTTTGGAGCTTCACTTTCTTGTAAGGAGGCAGCTTCAGCTCGCCGCCGCCTTGCGCTGCTGCGGGCAGAACCAACCCCGCCAGCATGAACATCAACAAAAAAACTTTCCCCATGCGCTTCATGATCTCTCCCTCGCTCACTTCTTGTCCTGCGCCTTGGGCGACGGCGCCTCCGGAATCAGCGTGGCCACGGTACGGTTTTTCTCGGTGAAGTACTTCTGCGCCACCCGCTGCACCTCTTCCTTGGACACCTTGGCATAGTCGGCCGCGGCGTTGAGGAGCTTGTGGTAGTCGCCAAAAAACACATCGTATGTGCCGATGATGTTGGATTTGCCGCTGATCGTTTTCATCTGGCGGTAGAACTCCGCCAGGCGGATGTTTTTGGCCTTTTCCAGTTCTTGATCGGTGATGCCGCCCTTCTGCAGCCGGTCGAGCTCGTCGTACAGCACTTGCTCCACCTTGGCCGGGTCGATGCCGGCGCGCGGGCGCACGCTGAAATCGAAAAGCGTCGGATCAAACGACCAGTCCCATCCGCCAGCCACGAAGAGCGCAAGCTGATCCTTGTCCACGAGTCGCTGATACAGGCGCGAGCTCTGGCCGGTGAAGAGGATTGTTTCCAGTACTTGCAGCGGATAAAACTCCGGCGAATTGGTCTGCGGCACGTGGTAGCCGACCATCAGGATGGGAAGCTGGGCAAACTTACGGACCACCACGCGCCGCTCCCCCTGCTGCTCCGGTTCTTGCGTGGTGACCTGGGGCGGCGGATCGTGCGAGGGGATGGGCTCGATGTATTTCTCCGCCAGCGCCACAATTTCTTCCAGCTTCACGTCGCCGCTCACCACCATCGTGGCGTTCGACGGCGAATAGCCCATGCGGAAGTGGTTCTGCAAATCTTCCATCTTCCAGTTCACGATGTCCACGTCCCAGCCCACCACCGGCCACTGGTAGGGATGCGCGATGTAGGCCGTGGCCCAGAGTTGTTCGTTCAGAATGCCGAAATTATTGTTTTCCACGCTCACCTTGCGCTCGTTGCGAACCACGCCGCGCTCGGATTCGATCACCTTGGGATCGAAGGAGAGGTCGCGGATGCGGTCGGCTTCGAGCTGGAAAATCAAATCCAGCGCGGAACGCGGAAACCAGTCCTGATAGACGGTCAAGTTTTGCGAGGTATAGGCGTTGTTCGAGCCGCCGTTCGCCTCCATCACCCGGTCGAATTCCCCGAAGCCGAACTTCTTCGCGCCGTTGAACATCATGTGCTCGAAGAAATGTGAAAGGCCCGTGGTGCCCGGCCGCTCGTTGCGCGAGCCGATGCGGTAAAAGACGTAAAACGCCACGTTGGGAATGGAATGGTCCTCCTGCACGAGGATTTTCATTCCGTTCTTGAGCGTGTGCGTCTTCACCTCCACGTTTTGCGCGCTGGCGCTCCCCGCCGCACCCAGACACAACAGCGCCACAACGGCGAACGACACAATCTTGCGAACATGCTTCATGGTTTCACCCCGTTGACAGCCGTCCTTCCACACCCGAAGTTGCAGCACACGAATGCTACTGTTTCAGACGTACGCAGGCAAGAAAGGTTTGGTTCCGTAGGAAAAGTTCCAGGCAGTCCTACGGTAGCACGGCAAACACCCGCGCCGGCCCGCCGGAGCCGCCGGCGAGCTTGATTGGCGCCACAATCAGGAACGCGCCCGATTCCGGCAGCGCGGCGAGGTTGGCCAAATTCTCCAGGTGATAGAGCCCGGCGCCGTGCGAAAGCGTGTGCACAGCGAAATCCTGCGACGCGCCGTAGTCCACGTTCATCGTGTCAATGCCAATGCCGGAGACTTGGCGACGAATGAATATCTTCACGGCTTCGACAGAGAAGCCGGGAAAGTGCATCACTCCGCGCGCGTCCATGTTGCGATAGCGCTTTTCATCCGGCCAGCGTGCGGCCCAGCCGGTGCGCAGGAGCACAATCGCGCCGCGCGGAATTCGCCCATGCTGTTTTTCCCAGCGCGCCACGCGAGCAAGCGTGAGGCGATAGTCCGCGTCCTTTTTTGCTTCCTTGCGGACGTCAATCACTACGGCAGGACCAATCAGTTTTTCAGGCGGAATCTGGTCCACGGTCTTTTTGCCGGGAGGAAAGTGCGCAGGCGCGTCGAGGTGCGTGCCGTAGTGCTCGAGCATCCAGAAGCTGCGCGTGAAGTAGCCGTTCTTCTGGACCGTTGCATTCGGCTTTGTTTCGAAGACGCGCGTATCCCCCGGCCACCGCGGCAGCTTGCCGTGGATGGCGTAACTCAAATCCACGATGCGAGCACGTCGAAAGGCGATGCCAGAAAAGCTTGATGTGGTTTTCATTGGATCTACGGCCAAGTGTGCAAAACGTGGCCCGTTTTTCGATTTTCGCTTTTCGCCTTCCTATTTCTTCCCGTACCCCGGCCCCAGCACGACACGCCCGCGCATAGCGCGTATCGTAGTGCAGAAAATGGAAAAGCGAAAACAGAAAAGTGAAAGGCAGCGACAATGCCGCGCTCAGGCGGCCGCCCGGGAAGCCCTTTCAGCTTCAAGAAATGCTTTCTTGCGCGTGAACAAGTACCAGAGCACAGTCCCGAAGGTCACCCAGGCGAACACTTCGCCCAACCACAAGAACGAGTCCGCAAACGCGAGGGCTTTCGTATCTGCGCGAAACTCGGGAGGATAATACTTCATCATCTCGGCAAATCGCGCCGACTTGTCCGGCAAGAACGCAATTACGACAGAATGAACCATCACGAAAATGCAAAACCAGACTGCGGCGGTATGGCCCCAAGGTTTCAGCTTCAGCAGACCGATGCCGATCGCCAACAGCGCTACGCCAAAAAGGAGGTAAATAGACTTGGCTGCCCATCCCGTTAGCAAAATTCCAAAAATGACGGCGGGGAACTGTGTCAGCACGCCGGGCGCCGTCATGAGCCCGAAAGCGATTGCATGCCAGGCGATGATCGCGATGCTCAGCGGCCGACGCGGGCCTTCGTCAGGGACAAATCCCTGAAGAAACGCCGCTCTGACTGCCTCGCGGTTGAAATAAATCAGCCACCAAATCCCAAATGCAATCGGGATCAAATAAATGGTAGCCATGATTCCCATTACCATGCCCATGCCGCGAGTGGACTCAAATTCCGGCATGAACTGCGGGATCGCGAGCAGCATCACCAGCGAAAGGCCACAAAAAATCACGAGCAGCGCACCGATGACCAGGATGGAGATGCGCGCCCAGCGGCGCATGCGGAAAAGCCCGACTGCCGTCAGCACGCCCCACAGCGCGCACCCAAAAAACACGGCGGCCGTGATGACCATGATGGCTCTGGCAAACGGAGGCTGCGGGGTGTTGGGTGGAACGAAGGAAGGAGCAATCAGCATGAACACACCCATGAGCGCAGTCAGCACGCTCCCGAGAATGAGGAACACCGCGGATGCGGTTACGCCGGCAGGACGGCCCATGGCGCCTCCATGCAATTGGCGGGAAGTATAAACCGGCAGGAGGCTCTGTCAACGCGCAGGAATCTGCGCGGAGAGAGAAGAAATTTACGGCAAGGGCATGCCCGGCGCGGAGACGATGCCGGCCATGCGCAGAATTTCCTGGTAATCCTCGTTGGTGAGCGCGGAAATGATCAGGCGGACGTTTTTCAGAAATTTTACTTTGCGCAGGAGCGAATTGCCGCGCATTTCGATGAGCGACACCTGGCGCGGCAGGCGCTCCAGCGCGCGCAGGTCCACCACAAAACACTTTCCTTCATCGTCGCGCGGATCGGCGTAGGGGTCGCGCGTGACTTCGGCGATGGAGTAGAGCGAGCGGTCGGGCGCGCTGTGGTAGCAGAGAATGCGGTCGCCCTTGCGCACCTGTTTGAGCTGGCGCAGGGCGTCCTGTTTATTGCCCGCGCCGCGCCACATTTCTTTGCCCTTCACGAAGAGCGTGTCCCAATGGTAGTGGTGCGGATCAACTGAAAAGAGCCAGTGGCGGCGTGCAGGCGGTGGTTTCGTCATCGCTTTCGTAACCGGTGCACTATACACGGGTTACCTTTGAAAGTGAAAAGCTTTGCGCGCCTCCGCGCAGAAAACTAAGGGCCACACCTCCCGCAAGGAAGCCGCTCAATTTGCCTACAATAATTGTCTATAGAATTGAAATGAAAAGACTTAGCCGCAATCCACGAAGATATCTTCGCCGCGGATTTCCAGTTTGTAGCAGTTTACGCCCACGGCTGGGTTCTGTGTCATCTTGCCGGACGTGACGTCGTATTCCCAGCCATGCCAGGGGCAGGTAACGGCTTTGCCGTTCAACACGCCGCCGCCCAGCGGCCCTCCGTGGTGCAAACACACGTTGTCGATAGCGTAGAACGTGCCCTCCACGTTGGCGAGCGCGACGGTCTTGCCGTCAATTTGATATTCGCGGATGGCTCCCGCGGGAATTTCGTCTTTTCTCGCCGCTCGCAGAAAGGCCATGCGTCCACTCCTATCGCGCGGGCTATTCCCGTCGCTCTTGTTTTTCGAATATCGAATTTCGAGTTTCGAGTTTCGGTTCTTACCGCGGGCTGGGCGACTGCGCCACCATCACGTTGCGCTTGAAGTCCTCGACCATGCCTTCGTGCAGCCGGACTTCGGTGGGCCTCTTCGCCAGCGACATCTGATCAATCTTGTCCTGCAACTTCAGCAGCGCGTAGAGCAGCCCTTCCGGCCGCGGCGGACAGCCGATCACGTACACGTCCACCGGCACAATTTTGTCCACGCCCTGCAATACGGAATACACATTAAACGGCCCGCCCACGCTGGAGCACGCGCCCATGGAGATGCTCCACTTCGGGTCCGGCATCTGGTCCCACACGCGCTTCAGCACCGGCGCCATCTTCAGCGTCACCGTGCCGGCCACAATCATCAGGTCGGCCTGGCGCGGCGACGGGCGAAACACCTCGGCGCCGAACCGCGCGATATCGAAACGCGACGTGGTGGACGCGATCATCTCGATCGCGCAGCAGGCCAGGCCAAACGTCAGCGGCCAGATGGCGCTGCGCCGCGCCCAGTTGAACACGTAGTCCACCGACGAGATCATGAAGTTTTTTTCGAAGCGGTTGTCGAGGACGCCCATAATCTCCTCTTACGGCAGAAACGGCAGTATAGCGGCCCTGTTTCAGCGAGTCAAACGCGTGGCTTGGTGGCGTGGACAAGCAATGCGCCTTCCGCGCGGAACGCGCGCAATTGCGCCGCATCCGCAAACCATCGCCCGGTGTACACCCCCGGCGCGGGAGTGGGGTCCACGACGCGGCGATGCGCAACATCCGTGAAGCCGGCGTCGCGGAAGAGCTGCGCCCACTCATCGGCCAGGAGCAGGTGCGTCGGGATTTGATAATGCCGCGCCCACTGGTGGCAGTGCGGGTTATCGCGGTAATAGTTGATCAGGATCCATGCCGAGCCGCCTTCGCGCAGCACGCGAAAGATTTCGCGCAGCGCGCGCGGCGGATCCGGCCAGTAGTAGGATGATTCCACGGAAATCACATGGTCGAAGAAGTTCCCTTCCCACGGAATTTCGTCCACGCCGCCGACGACGAACATCGCGTGCGCAAGGTCCACATAATTCTTCCGCGCGCGGCGGATCATTTCGTCGGAGATGTCCATGCCCACCACGCGCCCTTCGGGCACCTGCTCGGCCAACAGACGCGAAAGCCACCCCGCGCCGCAGCCCGCGTCGAGCACGTTGTCCGTGGGCCGCAGTTGCATCAGGTCGAGCACCGGCAGCGTAATGGGCAGATGGTCCTGCTCCATGCCCTCGCCGCGGCCGTCTTCGGCCCAGCGGTTGAATTCCTCGCGCAGCGATTCCGCGTGTTTCTGGACGTCCGTCATGGCAAGCCGTTGTAGCCCGCGTCTTTAGACGCGGGGAATTCCTGACAAAGCCAAATCGAAGCCTCGCCTCTGAAGAGGCGGGCTACACATTCGCTCTTATTATTGCTGAACTTTTGTGAGCAGCTCGACGAACTTCTGCTCGCGCTCTTTCTGGTCCAGCCCGCCGGTGGCTTCCGCGAGCTGCGTAATGTTCATCGAGCAGAATTTCGGCCCGCACATGGAGCAGAACTTCGCTTCTTTATAGAAATCGTCCGGGAGCGTTTCGTCGTGCATCCGGCGGGCGGTTTCGGGGTCGAGCGAAAGCGCAAACTGCTTTTCCCAGTCGAAGAGGAAGCGCGCATACGAAAGCGCGTCGTCGCGGTCGCGCGCCCCGGGACGCTTGCGTGCCACGTCGGCGGCGTGCGCGGCAATCTTGTACGCGATTACGCCCTGCTTCACGTCTTCGGCGTTGGGCAGGCCCAGGTGCTCCTTCGGCGTGACGTAGCACAGCATGGACGCGCCGTGCCAGCCAATCATCGCCGCGCCAATCGCGCTGGTGATGTGGTCGTAGCCCGGCGCGATGTCCGTCACCAGCGGCCCCAGCGTGTAGAACGGCGCCTCGTGGCACATCTCCATTTCCTTTTCCACCTGCATCTGGATCTGGTCCAGCGGAATGTGGCCCGGGCCTTCGATCATTACTTGCACGTCGTGCTGCCAGGCGATTTTGGTGAGCTCGCCGAGCACTTTCAATTCGGCAAACTGCGCATCGTCGCTCGCGTCCGCGAGGCAGCCGGGGCGCAGGCCGTCGCCGAGCGAGAAGCTGACGTCGTGCTTCTTGAAAATCTTGCACAGCGCTTCGAAGTTTTCGTACAGGAAGTTTTCCTTCTTGTGGTGGCTCATCCACAGCGCCAGCAGCGACCCGCCGCGGCTGACGATGCCGGTAATGCGGTTGCGCACCAGCGGCAGGTGTTCGCGCAGCACGCCGGCGTGAATGGTCATGTAATCCACACCCTGCTCGGCCTGCTCCTCGATCACTTCGAGCATCAGGCCGATGGACAGATCTTCGGCGCGCTTCACGCGCGAGATGGCTTCGTAAATCGGCACGGTGCCGATGGGCACCGGCGAGGCATTGATAATCGCCTTGCGGATTTCGGGAATGTTCCCGCCGGTGGAGAGGTCCATCACCGTGTCCGAGCCGAGATGCACCGCGTGGTGCAGCTTGGTCAGCTCTTCGTCGATTTGCGAGGTGACCGCGGAGTTGCCGATGTTGGCGTTGATCTTGCACCGGAAAGCGATGCCGATGCCCATGGGCTCGAGGTTGCGGTGGTTAATGTTGGCAGGAATAATCGCGCGGCCGCGGGCCACTTCGCTGCGCACCAGCTCCGGCTCCAGACGCTCGCGCGTGGCGACGTACTGCATTTCTTCGGTGATCACGCCCTGCCGCGCCAAATGCATCTGCGAAACGTTGCGTCCCGCCCCGTTGCTGCTCGTCGTTGCGAGCCGCTTCTCAATCCACGCATCCCGCAAAGCCATAATGCCCCCTTGCGACACTCCAAGCGTCTGGAGCGCACCTCGAAGAATTGATTATCGCACTGGGAATGAAGCGCCGCAACACGACGGGAGTAGAACAGGCTTCTAGCCTGTTCGCCTTACTTGGGGCACAGGCTGAAAGCCTGTGCTACTACGCGCGACGAAGCGTGAACAGCGTAATTTCCGGTGGGGCGCCGACGCGCACCGGCGCGCCGACGGTGCCGAGGCCGCGGTTTACGTAAAGGTGCGCGGTCTGCGAGGTGAGTTGCGAGATTCGCGAATACATGCCCGCGACGTAATCGGTCATGAAGCGCGCAGCGTTGATCTGGCTCTCGAGAATTTCCACGTTGACCTGGCCGCCGTGGGTGTGCCCGGCCAGCGTGAACTCAATGCCCATCTCGGCGGCGCGGTCAAAGGCGTTGGGGTTGTGCGACAGCAGAATGTTGGGCGCGTCGCCGCGCACCAGTTGCTCAACGCCGGAAAGCATGGGCAGCTTGCGGCCGTCGAGCCCCCGCGTGCGCTGGTAATCCACGCCAATCAGGTTCAGCGGCTGGCCGCGCCATACAATCTCCGCATTTTCGCGCCGCAGGACGCGCACACCCACCTGACGCAGCAGCGCGGTAGCTTCGTCTTCGCACCCGGCATAAATCTCGTGATTGCCCAGGCAGCCCCACACGCCCAGCGGCGCGCGCAGCCGCGCCAGTTCTTGCACGCATTCCGCCAGAGGATCGCTCCGGCTGGTGATGAAATCGCCGGTGACCACAGCGAGCTCGGCGCCCAGGTCGTTGGCCATGTCCACAGCGCGGCGAAGTTGCTCGCGCGTCATGTAGGCGCTCATGTGGATGTCACTGATCTGTGCGATGCGCAAGCCGTACAGAGCCTCCGGCAACTGTGGCAGCGGCACTTCCACGCGCTCGAGGGTGAAGCGCAGCCGCTCGGCCGCGAATCCATACAAGGCGCCGACAAACGGCACCGCGCCGGCAAAATAGGTTGCGGTCTGGAAGAACTGGCGGCGCGAGGAATTTTCCACGCTCGCCGGCGGATTGAGCACGGCTCCGCTCGACTTTCGCGCAGTTGCAAACCGCAAGCGCGCCAGCTCCCAGCCGCGTTCCGCCGCTTTCACCACCTTAATTCCCAGCCAGGCGAAAAGGGACGCGAAGAGCCATAGTCCGAGCATCGGAAACACGCTCAGCCGGCGCAGCGGTCCGCCCATAAAGAAGCTCGCCACCATCGCGAACATGAACAGGACCAGCCCGAAAAGCAAGTAGCGGAGCGCTCGGCGCAGGCCCTTGTGGCTGACGCGCTGCTTCAGCCGCTTCGCCTGGCGAAACCAGTAGCGCTGCGAAAAAAAGAGCATCGCCAGCACGGCCAAAAGCAGTATGCCCCGCAAGATGAATTGAGCAGTCTCCAGCTACGCTCTCCTTCGTTCGGTCTACCCTTGATACGAATTCAGCCAGCGCACTGTTTCGTTTGGATCGAGGCGAGAATTGCTCCCTGCTCATCTTAGCAGCGGAATCCGCTTCTCTCCTAAGCCGCCGCCCGCCACTCGTGCTGCATTGAGTAAGAGGCAAAAAGCCCCCAAAGTGTTAGCTGGCCTGGTCTTGCAGTGGCATATGGCAGCCCCTATGAGCTTCCTTCCGATTTTACTTGACATCTGAAATCAATATGATATCATTGTGATTGCATTGAGGAGGACTTCGATGTTGCAGGAACGCAAGGCTCGTGGTTTCTCGGGCTGGGGCATGCTGTTCACACTGGTTGTTCTGCTTTTCTTCTTCCTGGCCGGGCTGATTACTTTTGCCCGGGCGGAGGAGGGTTGGTCCACGCTGGCGTGGGCTATCGCGCTGGCTGTGGACGTGTTTCTTCTATGTGGTTTTGTGGTGGTGAATCCTAACGAAGCCAAAGTGGCGCAGCTTTTCGGCACCTACAAAGGCACTTTGCGCGAAATGGGCTTCTGGTGGATGAACCCGCTGATGTCCAAGCGGCGCATTTCGCTGCGCATCCGTAACTTTGAGACGCCCAAGCTGAAGATCAACGACCACGACGGCAATCCCATCGAGATCGGCGCAGTGGTGGTCTGGAAAGTAGTGGATTCGGCGGAGGCCGCGTTCGAGGTGGACGACTACGAAAACTTTGTCCATGTACAGAGCGAGTCGGCGCTGCGCAACATGGCCACGTCGCACCCCTACGACGCGCACCAAGAAAGTCAGATGTCGCTGCGCGCCAATACGGCGGAAATTGCGACCCACCTGAAAAAGGAGATTCAGGACCGCCTCTCTAAGGCCGGTGTCGAGGTACTGGAATCGCGCATCAGCCACCTAGCGTATGCGCCGGAAATCGCCAGCGCCATGCTGCGCCGCCAGCAGGCCACGGCGATTGTCGCCGCGCGGCAGAAGTACGTGGAAGGCGCCGTGGGAATGGTGGAGATGGCGCTGGAGCTGCTCTCCCGGAAAAACATCGTGCAATTGGACGAGGAGCGCAAAGCGGCCATGGTCAGCAACATGCTCGTCGTGCTGTGCAGCGACCAGCACACCCAGCCGGTGATTAACACTGGCTCGCTCTACCACTAGGACGTTCGACTGGTCTTAGCCTGTCCATGGTGCCGTGCCTCGGCGCTGTGGACAGGCTGCAGCCGGTTCAATTGGAAGGCGAGGATTCGTGGCGGAGCGCAAACCATTTCTGCTCAGGCTGGACCCCAAGACGCTGGAGGCATTGCAGCGCTGGGCCAACGACGACCTGCGCAGCTTGAACGCTCAGATTGAGTTCATCCTCCGCCGTGCGCTCCAGGAAGCGGGCCGTTCTCCCCGCCCCACGTATCCGCCCGCTCCCTCGGACGCGCCCGACGGTTTCGCCTGAGCGGCTGATCACTTCTGCCTTACAAACTCTTTCCCACGAAAATCGGTGTGCGAAAACGCGGCTCTGCCCCTATAATGCGCGGCGTTCGTACAGGAGAATTCGCCATGATCCCTCGCCAGTTTGCAGCCACATGCGTGGCCATTGTTCTGCTGCTTTCGCCGCTCGGCGCCGCTGCTGGCGACGTCAAGAAGAAGGAAGAAGCGGCCGCTTCCATCGAGAAGCGCAAGGCGGAGCTCGCGCGCACGAGCGACCAAGTCTGGGCGTTTGCGGAAACGGCACTGCGCGAGACGCGCTCCGCCAAGCTGCTCGCAGACTACGCGGAGGCGCAGGGCTTCCAGGTGCAGCGCGGCGTTGCTGGCATGCCCACGGCGTTCGTGGCCAGCTTCGGCGCGGGGAAACCCGTCATCGGCATCATGGGCGAGTACGACGCCCTGCCGGGAATTTCGCAGAAGGACTCGCCGGCGAAAGAAGCGCTCGAAGCCGGCGCGCCCGGACACGGCTGCGGACACAACCTGTTCGGCACTGCCAGCCTGGCCGCAGCGCTGGCCATCAAGGAGTTGATTGCCGGCGGCAAGTTGAAGGGCACCATCCGCTTCTTCGGCACGCCCGCCGAGGAGTCCATCGGCGGAAAAATCTACATGCTGCGCGAGGGCATCTTCCGCGACGTGGACGTGATGCTGGTGTGGCATCCTGACGATCAAACCAAAGCGGATAACGAAGGCTCCCAGGCCAACGTGCAGTTCTTCGTGGACTTCAAGGGAAAGACCGCGCACGCCGCGGCCGATCCGTGGAACGGGCGCAGCGCCGCGGACGGCATGGAATTGTTCACGCACGGCGTGAACATGATGCGCGAGCACGTCAAGCCCACGGTGCGCATGCACTACATCATGCAAAAAGCCGGCGACGTGCCCAACGTGGTGCCGGATTACGCGCGCATCTGGATCTGGCTGCGCGATTCGCACCGCGCAGGCGTTGACGAATTGTTTGTCCGTGTAAAGGACATCGCTCGCGGCGCTGCGCTGATGGCCGGCGTGGAATCCACCGTGATTTTGCAGACCGGTTACTCGGATGAAAACATCAACGAAACCGGCTTGAAACTTCTCCAAGCCAACATGATGTGGGTGGGGCCGATCCAATACACCGCCGAAGAGCAGGAGTTCGCCCGCGCCATCCAGCGCGTCACCGGAAAAGAAACCAAAGGGCTCGATGGCAGCGTTCAACCACTCAAGCCGATTCTGCCCGACCCGCCCGGCGGATCGAGCGATGTTGGCGACGTAAGCTGGAATATCCCCACGCTGCAGTTCTTCGCGACCACCGCACCCGTGGACGCGCCCTGGCATGCCTGGCCCGTCGTGGCCAGCGGAGGAATGTCCATTGGGCACAAGGGCATGATGTTCGCCGCGAAAACGCTGGCCGCGACGGCGGTGGACCTGTTCGAAGATGCCGCCACGCGCGACGCCATCCGCGCAGAATTCGTTGAGAAAACGAAAGGCTTCGTTTACAAGCCATCGATCCCCGACGGCCCGCCGCCCGTGCCGAAGCAATAATTTGCGGAATGCGCGATTTCAGCTTTCGCCCTCATTCCGATTGACTTCCGCGAAGCCCGTTCGTAGCATCGCCGCGTAAGTTGGGAGTTGCCCATGAACGCCCTCCGCGTATTCCGCCCTTGTATCCGTGTGTCGCTGTTTTCTGTTGCGGCGGCCTGTCTCGTTGCTCTGCCATTCGGAATGCGACTCTCCGCGCAGGTGCCAGCGCCCGCCGCGCCGCCGGGCATTCCCCGTTTCGAATTGCCGAATAGCGGGCTCGAATGGAAAGCGCCGGTGCATCCGCTGAAATTCTTCGACGCCACCGGCCATCGCGCCGGCGTTTTCGGCAAGCAGACCGGCCAGTACGAAGCGTGGATTTATCCCATCAAAGTGCTGCACGGGCTGCGGCTGGAATTTCGCCAGGAAGGAATGCCGGAGCCGGTGCGCGGCGAAGCATATCTCGAGCAAATCATCGCGCGGCCGGAGTCCACCACGCTGGTGTACGTCCACCCGCGCTTCACCGTGCGGCAAATCATCTGGACGCCGCTCGACGAGCCCGCCATCGTCAACTTCTTCGACGTAGATTCCGACAAGCCGCTGGCCATTACCGTGAAATTCGTCCCCGACTTCAAGCCCATGTGGCCTGCGTCGCTCGGCGGGCAGTACACCTACTGGATGGCGGAAGAAAAAGCGTTCGGCATCACCGACGGCACCAGCAAGCCCACCGCCGTTGTCGGCTCGCCCTCCGTCGGCGCGTTCACCGAGCACATGGACCACTCCATGGTCGGCGGCGAAATGCTGCTGCAATTGCGCGTCGAGCCGGAGCAGGCGCGCAAGACAATTCCCGCGCTCGTCATGGCGCTAAACATGGAAAGCGCGAAGAAGGCGCGAGAGATTTACAGCAACGTGCTCGGCCATGCGCGCGAGCTGTACGAGTCGCGCGTGAAGTATCACAAGGATTTTCTTGCGCGCACGCTCAGCATCGAAACGCCCGACGCGGAACTAAACCGCGCGTTCACCTGGGCCAAGGTCGCCATTGACGCCGGCTGGGTCTGCCACGAAAAAATGGGCTGCGGGCTGGTCGCCGGCTACGGCCCCTCGGGCGATTACGAGCGCCCCGGTTTTGCGTGGTGGTTTGGCGGCGACGCGCTGATGGCCTCGTGGGCCATGCTCGACTACGGCGACACGCAGGGTGCGCTGCAGGTGCTGCGTTTCCTGAAGGCTCGCCAGCGTGCCGACGGCAAGATGATGCACGAGATGACGCAGAGCGTGGACCTGGTGGACTGGTTCGGCAAATACGGCTTCGCCTACTACCACGCCGACACTACGCCGATGTACATCTACTCCGTCGCGGAATACTGGCGCCGCACCGGCGACAAGAGATTCCTCGAAGAATTCTGGCCGTCAGTGAAAAAAGCTTACGAGTGGTGCCTCACCACCGTGGACCCCGCCGATGGATTGATGGACAACACCAAAGCCGGTCTCGCCGCCGTCGAGGTCGGCCCCCTCCGCGGCAAAGTCACCAAGGATATTTACCTCGAAGGCTTCTGGCTGGCGGGACTCGACGGCATGCGCGATCTTGCTGAAGGAGTTGGAGATTCTCAACTCAAGGACGACACCAGTAAACGTATTTCAAAAGCGACCGAATCCGTACAGCGCGATTGGTGGAACCCAACGAGCAATTCCTATGCATTCGGTCTGGATGCAGCCGGAAAACGCACGGACATGACCGGCAACTGGTCCGGTGTGCTGCTGTCGCTCGCCGCGAAGAACCTTGACCGCCAAAAATCAGAAGCGGGAGCGGAAATTTTCGGCCGGCCGGAGCTGGCAACCGATTGGGGTATTCGATGGCTCTCAAACAAGGATTTGCTCTACGACCCCGTGAGTTACAACAACGGGACCGCGTGGCCTTTTATGAGCGGCTTAGCGGCCTGGGCACAATTTGAACAGGGACACCCATTGGCCGGCTTTTCAACACTGAGTTCGATTGCTCGATTGACTGGCGCTCAAGCTCCAGGAGCATTACCCGAACACATGAACGGCGATCGGTATCTCCCCGGCGAGCGCTCAGTTCCCCACCAGCTTTTTTCTTCGGTTGGGGTCGTTGAGTCGGCAATTCGCGGTTTGCTGGGAGCCGAACCCAGTATGGGTCGCGAGTCCAAAGGCATGCTCCGCAGAACTTTTCGGTTCACGCCCTACCTTCCCGCCGATTGGAGTTTCGTGCGCTTTTCGAGGCTTGTGTTGGGGGATGAAACCGTTGATGGCGATATTAGGCGTGAGTCGGGGCGCATGATTATCCGACTGCATCCACATGGTATTGAGCCGGTGTGGTTCAAAGTGACACCAGCGCTCCCAATCGGAGCGGAACGTGTCCGCTGGCATTCGCGGTCGCTATCTGCCGAATCAATGTCTCTCCAGGGCACCGGCACGGCCCAGCAGGGTGGCAATGTGCCGATTGAATTCGTCTTCGAGCACGAAGGCAGTATTGACATCGTCCCGGCCGAGTCCCGTCCGGAGCCGGGCGACCGCACTACGTCCCTGAAAATCATCCGCGTCGAGCACGATGCAGAAAAAACGCCGCGCATTATCAATTTGATCCTAGCGGGGCTGGGCGGGCGAACGAACACGCTGGACCTGGTGACCACGGTGCCGAACCTGACGGCCGACGGCGCGGCGGTGAAGAAGACGGAAAATGGGTATCGATTGGAGATTTCTTTCGAAGGCCCGGAGAACGACTATGTCACCCGACAAATCCGCTTGCGGTGGTGAATTTGTAGCCCGCGTCTTCAGACGCGGGGGTTTCTCTGCCCGGATTGGCAGAACCCCGCCTCTAAAGAGGCGGGCTACACCTGCTGGCCTTAAGGCTGCCTCTACGTATGCAGTTTGTCTGCTCCTCGGACTTTTTCTCCTGCTGGCCGCCGCGCCTGCTGCTGCGCAGCAGCAGGGCAATCCCGTCGCCGATCCAAAGGCCATTGTGACCAACGGCAACGCGCGCTTCACCATCCTCACGCCGCAGCTTATCCGCATGGAATGGGCCGAAGACGGCAAATTCGAAGACCACGCGTCGCTTGTGTTCATCAACCGCCGCCTGCCGGTCCCCATGTGGGTTAATAATCAAAACGGTTCGACCATGAATCTCGCGACGGACAAACTCAGGCTAACTTACCATTCCGGAAACGCGTCCTTCTCATCGGAAAATCTGAGGGTCGAGTTCAAGCTCAATGGAGAATCCGTCACGTGGACTCCTGGCACAGAGGACAAGGGCAATCTGCATGGCACGATTCGCACGCTCGACGGCGTGAAAGGCTCGACGACGCTCGGCACTGGCCTCATCTCGCGCGACGGATGGGTGCTCATCGACGACAGCGAAAGCCCGCTCTTCGACAACTCCGACTGGCCGTGGGTGATGCCGCGCCCGCCGGGCAAGCGGCAGGATTTTTATCTTTTCGCGTACGGTCACGATTACAAGCAAGCTCTCGCCGACTACACGCGCGTCGCCGGAAAGATTCCCTTGCCGCCGCGATTCGCCTTCGGCACGTGGTGGTCGCGCTACTGGGCCTACACCGACGCGGAGTTCGCCGAGTTGGTACGCGGCTTCCAGGAGCACGACATCCCGCTCGACGTGCTGGTCATTGACATGGACTGGCACCCCACCTTCGGCGTGAAGTGGTGGGAGAACAAGAAAGACCAGTCCGGCCACACGCTGGGCTGGACAGGTTACACGTGGAACAAAACGTACTTCCCCGATGCGACGAAATTCCTCGGCTGGGTCCATCAGCAGGGTCTGAAAGCTACGCTGAACATGCACCCCGCCTCCGGCGTGCAGCCGCACGAGGAGCAGTATCCGGAAATGGCGCGCGCCATGGGCATCGATCCCGCCACGCAGAAGTACGTGCCCTTCGACATCACCGACAAAAAATTCGCGGAAAACTATTTCAAAATCCTGCACCACCCCCTCGAGCGCCAGGGTATTGATTTTTTCTGGCTCGACTGGCAGCAGGAGCACAAGACCAGCGTCGCCGGCGTGAACCCCACGTGGTGGCTGAACTACACGCACTTCACGGACATGGAGCGCCGCGGCAAGCGCCCGCTGCTCTTCCATCGCTGGGGCGGATTGGGCAATCACCGCTACCAGATTGGTTTCTCTGGCGACACGATTGCCGTCTGGGAATCCCTCGCCTTCCAGCCGTACTTCACTGCTACCGCCGCCAACGTCGGCTACGGCTACTGGAGCCACGACATCGGCGGACACATGCGCGCGAATCTCGGCGCCAGGCCCGCGGCCGGCGTGCCGCAGGATCCGGATTATCCCGAGCTGTACACGCGCTGGATTCAGTTCGGCGTGTTCAGTCCCATCTTGCGCACGCACACCACCAAAGACCCGCGCTCCGAGCGCCGCATCTGGGCATATCCCGCCGCGTATGCCGCGGCCATGCGCGACGCCTACCTGCTGCGCTACGCGCTCATCCCCTACATTTACACCGCCGCGCGCGCCGCGCACGACACCGGCCTCTCCATCTGCCGCCCGCTTTATTACGACTATCCCGAGGCCGCCGAAGCCTACGAATTCAAGGACGAATATCTTTTCGGCAGCGACATGCTCGTCGCTCCGGTGGCCGCCGCCGTCAGCGAAGAGAGCCGCCTGGCGACGAGAACCATCTGGCTTCCGCCCGGCACGTGGATCGAGTGGTTCACCGGCACGCGGCTCGAAGGGCCCGCGAAAATCGAGCGCAGCTTCGCGCTCAACGAAATTCCTGTGTACGTGAAGGCCGGCGCCGTCGTGCCCATGCAGCCGAAAATGCGCTCCACCGGCGAAAAGCCTGTGGACCCGCTCATCTTCACCGTTTTCCCCGGCGCTTCCGGCGAAACGCGCGTCTACGACGACGCCGGCAATTCGCCCGGCTACAAGGCAAACGAATTCGCGTGGACCACTGTGCGCCATGCGCGGCTCGACGACGTCACGCGCAAGGTCGAGGTTTTTCCTGTCGAGGGCAGTTATCCGGGAATGCTCTCCGCGCGCGGCTACGAAATTCGTCTGCCTATGATGCTGCCGCCATCCTCGGTTCGCGCCAACGGCGCAAACATCCCGTACGCAGGCGACGGCTCCGCGCCTGGCTGGCGCTACGACGGAGACACGCTCACCACAACCATTTCGGTGCCGCAGACGCGCATGAATCAGAAAGTGGAAGTGCTGGTCAAGGCGCCCGCCGCTCCGCACCAGCTTCTCGACGGCGTACCCGGAAAACTCGCGCGCTTGCGCGCCGCCATGGACATCCTGAACGGCTCTTGGCCGAAAGGATGGTCGCCGGACATTCTCATTGACGCTGCGCAAACCGGCCGGCGCATCTCGCTCAACCCCGCGTCGGCGCAGGCAGAGTTGCAGAAACTCCAGCGCGACTTTCCCGCCGTCATCGAAGAAATCAGCAAAATGGACGTGGATTGCACCGCGCTCATCCGCGCGCTGGCCCAACTGGGCGGCACCGCCACGTGCGTCCCCGCGCTGAAACCCGACGCGCCAATGTAGCGGCGGCCCCGCAGAGCGGGCCGGCAACGGTCCAACGTATGTGTGTGATAAAATAATTGGACTTTGTAGGCCCGTAGCTCAGTTGGTTAGAGCGCCTGCTTGACACGCAGGAGGTCTGGGGTTCGAGCCCCCACGGGCCTACCATCCTAATTCTTGCCTTGAACTTGAATGCGAGCGTCGCTGCCAGGACTCGCCGGATCCAATGGATTCGGTCGTTGACTCGTCCATGCAAGTGGCCTAAGATGGCGCCGCTCAGGAAATTCCTTGCTTGAAAAATGGAGTCAATCCAACATGTGTCTTCTTCTGGCAGCCCGGGGCCAACTTTTGAAAAAGAGGGATAAGAGCAAATGATTCTCACCATCGCGCAAAAAGAGTTGGGATCAAATGTTGTGGCTTTGGAACTGGCGGGCATTATCACCCTCGGACGAAGCTGTTCGGAGATTGAGTGGGAGGTGGATAAGCTCGTGGCGAAAGGAATTTCCAAAGCGATTTTTGATCTCACCAAGGTCACCCGCATAGACAGTGCCGGCCTGGGGATCATCGTCATGTCCTGCGGCAAGCTCAAAAAGGCGGGAGGAGACCTGCGGCTGGTTGGAGTGCAGGACAACGTGCGCAGCGTTTTCACCATGACGCAAGTCGACAAGGTCGTCGGCATGTTCGACTCGACCGAAGAGGCCTTGGCTGGTTTTTGACGTACAACCGCTACAAGGAACCCATTCATCATGCAGCGTAGAAATTTCCGCGGCCGCTGGTAGCGCCGCGTGCGCTACGTGGTCTCTTCCACGCCGAAGTACGCGCAATCGGGGTGGTGGAACACCATCGCGCTGACGCTGGCCTCGGGGTCCATCATCATGCCATCCGTCAGCCGCACCTCGATTTCCTCCGGGCGCAGCAGCTTCCAAAGCGGGGCTTGGTCGTCGAGGTTGGGACACGCAGGATAGCCGAAGCTGTAGCGCTTCCCCCGGTAGCGCGAGGTAAACCGGTCGTGCATGGTCAGCGTGGGCGCATCGGGAAATCCCCAGTCCTCGCGGATGCGCCGGTGGAGCCATTCCGCACAGGCTTCCGCGGTTTCGATGGCCAGCGCCTGCAGCGCGTGCGACTTGAAAAATTCTCCCGCCTGTTTCCACGCCTCTGATTTTTCGCGGATGCCCGCGCCCGCTGTCACCACAAAAAACGCCACGTGGTCGCGCGCATTTTCTTCCGCCTCCAAAACGTAATCGCTCAAGCAGAGTCCGTCCGGCTTGCGCTGTCGCCCGAAGTGGAAGGCGTGCAGCAGCGCGCTCGCACCGGGCGAAAATAATCTGATCGAGTTCCCTTCCCGCTCTGCTTCAAAAAACTGCCACACCGCGCGCACCTTCATGAACTGCGCGGCGTCCTGCTTCACTTCTTCCATCTGATGAAACAGCGCCAGCGCCTTTTCGTGGCGTGCGGCAAGGTCCTTTTCGAAATTGCCTTTGTAACCCAGGTGCCGCCCGTAGAGCATGTGCGGATTGATGTAGCTCCACACTTCCGCGAGGTGCGGCACGTCGCGCACCTTTCTCTCAAGATACGGCGCTGCGGGAATCGGCAAATCCGCGCGGATTCTGCTGCTGCGCGCCGCGGCTGGAGCGGGCGCTGCCTCGCGCGCGGGTTCCGCTGCGCCTGCGGTCGGTGCAGGAGCGTGCGCCGCGAGCACGGCATCACGCTCGGCGGGGTTCATGAGCTGGTTCATCAGGCGCAGGCCGGTCATGGCGTCCTTCGCGTAGCAGACCGCGGTTTCGTACGCCGGCGCAATTCTTCCGCGCGTGAATTTGTCCGAGAGCGCTGCCCCGCCCACCAGCAGCGGCACGCGGATGCCCGCGGTCTTCAAATCCTCGGCCGTCGTCACCATTTGCTGCGCGCTCTTCACCAGCAGCCCGGAGAGGCCGATGGCGTCCGGCCGATGCTTCTGAAATTCCTGAATCAGCGTTTCCGGCGGCACCTTGATGCCCAGGTTGATCACCGTGAAACCGTTGTTGGACAAAATAATCTCCACCAGGTTTTTCCCGATGTCGTGCACGTCGCCCTTCACCGTCGCCAGCAAAATTTTCCCGCGCGACGCCGTGTCCGCCTTCTCCATGAATTTTTCGAGATGGTTCACCGCTGCTTTCATCGCTTCGGCGGACTGCAGTACCTCCGCCACAATCAGCTCGTTGTTATTGAAGAGGCGCCCGACCTCCGCCATGCCCGCCATCAGCGGCCCGTTGATGATATCCAGCGGCGCCGCTTCCTGGCGCTTCAGCTCGAGGTCGGCGATCAGGCCCTCGCGCGTGCCTTCGATGATGTAGTTGCCCAGGCGCTGGTCGAGCGGCAAGTCCGCCGCTTTTTTCTTTGTGCGTGTGGTTGCGCCGCGGAACTGCTCGGTGATCGCGGCGATGTGAAACTGATTGATAGCCGCTTTCTGCGCGGCGGATTGTTTACGCCAGTCCTCCGGCGCGGTGCGCAATTCTTCGTCGCCTTCTGTCGGAGGCGTGTTGAACAGTAAATTTTCCGCCAGGCGCCGGTGCTCTTCGGGAATGGACGCGAAGCGCTCCAGCTTCTCCGCATTCACGATGGCCAGATCGAGTCCCGCCTTTGTACAGTAATAAAGGAAAACCGAGTTCACCACTTCGCGCGCGGCCGGCGGCAGCCCAAACGACACATTGGAAATCCCCAGAAGCGTTTTGACGTGCGGCACCTTTTCCTTGATCAGCCGCACGCCCTCGATGGTTTCCACCGCGCCGCCGATGTAGTTCGCGTCGCCCGTGGCGCACGGAAAGACAAGCGGGTCGAAGACGATGTCCTCCGGCGGGATGCCGTATTTTTCGGTGAGCAGATGGTACGACCGCTCCGCAATTTGCAGCTTGCGCTCGCGCGTAAAGGCCTGCGCCTGTTGTTTGTCTTCGTCGATGCAGCCGACAACGAGTGCCGCGCCGTAGGCTCGCGCGAACGGACATATTTTTTCGAATTTCTCCTCGCCGTCCTCGAGGTTGATTGAGTTGATCAAACTTTTTCCTTGGCAGTAGGTCAGCGCCAGCTCGGCGGCGCGCGGGTCGGTGGTGTCGATCATCACCGGAGCCATCACTTTGCGGATCAGCTTTTCGTAAAACGGTGGGATGTCGCCCAGCTCGTCGCGGTCGGTGCTTTGCAGGCAGACGTCCACCACCTGCGCGCCGTTTTTCACCTGCGCCCGCGCGATTTCCGACGCCTCCTCCCACTGCTCCTGCGCGATTAAGTTTTTGAAGGCGCGCGAGCCAATCACGTTGGTGCGCTCGCCGATCAGCAGCGGCCGGTTGCTCGGCTCCGCTTCGACCGCGTCGATGCCGGCAAACCACGTGCGCCGCGACGCCCCTGGCACCGCGCGCGGACGCTTGCCTTCGGCCATCTGCGCAATGGTGCGGATGTGCTCGTCAGTGGTGCCGCAGCAGCCGCCGACAATGTTCAACCAGCCATGCTTCGCGAAACGCTCGAGTTGCTCCGCGAGTGTCTGCGGCGTTTCCGCGTACGCGCCATCTTCATTGGGCAGCCCCGCGTTCGGGTAACAGGAAATGCGCGTGGCGGCCATCGCGCTGAGCGTGCGGATGTGGTCGGTCATGAACTCCGGACCGGTGGCGCAGTTCAGGCCCACGGAAAGCAGGTCCATGTGCGCCACGCTGACCCAGAAAGCGTCCACTGCTTGCCCGCCGAGCATCGTGCCCGTCGGCTCGATGGTGGCTGACACCATCACCGGAATGCGCTCACCGCGTTCCCGCTGGAGTTGCTGGATGCCGAGCAGTCCGGCCTTGACGTTGCGCGTGTCCTGCGAAGTTTCCAGCAACAAGATATCCGCGCCGCCTTCGACGAGCGCCTTTCCCTGCTCGTAGAAATTCTGCCGCAGCTCCGCAAACGTCACGCCGCCGGTGACGCTGATGGCTTTCGTCGTCGGTCCCATCGAGCCGGCGACAAAGCGCGGCTTGGCGGACGTGGAAAGTTTATCCGCCGCGTGCCGCGCAAGTTGCGCCGCAGCAAAATTTAGCTCGTGGGCAGAATCCTGCAGGCCGTATTCGGCGAGCACGAGTTTCGTGCCGCCAAACGTGTCCGTCTCGATGATGTCCGCGCCGGCGGCAAGATAGGCTTCGTGGATATTCGTCACCACGTCCGGTCGCGTCTTCACCAAGTTTTCGTTGCAGCCTTCCAGCTGCGGCCCTCCAAAATCCGCGGCAGTCAGGCGCACCTGTTGCAGCATGGTGCCCATCGCTCCATCGAGCACCAGGATGCGCGATTCCAGCGCAGCCAAAAGTTCGCGTTGTCGTTCTGTCCGGTTCATAGCAAAAGCAGGCGCAGACTGGCTCTGCGCCTGGTTAAATTCTATCAGGCTAAGCGCCGCAGTGGTTGGGATGCCGTCTGAAAGTTCGAAAGCCTTACGGCGCTCGCCGCAGGCCGGCTAGCGCCGCGCCTCCGCCTTGCGGAAGCGGAGGATGTAGTTCTCCTTGAAAAACGGCGACTCATGTTCGGCGACAAACTCGAAACCCGCGTCCACAAATTCTTTGGTAAAGACCTCCTGCCCGCCGCGAACGTGCTCAAACATCCAGGCGGGCGATTTTCCCTGCGCCAGATGAAACTCTACCAGCACCACCTGCCCGCCCGGCCTCAGCGCTTTGAACATCGACGCCAGCACGGCCTTCGGGTATTCGAAGTGGTGATAGGTGTCGCACAGAAAAATGAGGTCCACGGAATTCGCCGGCAGCTCCGTTGAGGTGTCGTTGTCCAGCACGGTCTGAATATTTTTCAGCCCGTCCTGCGCCGCGAGCTGGGACACGCGCTCGAGCATTTTCTGATTGATGTCCACGGCAAACACGCGGCCGGACACGCCGACCATTTTCGCGAAGAGCAGCGTCATGAAGCCGGAGCCCGCGCCGATGTCGGCGACGGCCATGCCCGGTTTCGGGTCTACCAGCCGCGCCAGCGCCTCGCGCTCGTGGTAGATTTCTCGGCTTTCGGTTTCCAGGGTTTCCACCAGCGGCTTGATGTCCGAGCTGCGCCAGCGGTCGTTGATCCCCGGCTTGACGCTTTTTTCCTGCGGCCCAGCGGCTTGCTGCGCGCGCACCACGCACGGCGCCGCGCAGAAAAAAATGGCAAGCAGCATCCCGGCAAACCATCGGCGGCTCATCAATCGCATCGGCAATTCTCCTTTGCTGAATACTCAGAATAGCAGATTCTCCCAGCGCGCGAAATTCCGTCCGCAAAAATCACCGCCGCCGCGGAGTCTCGACTTCCGGTACAATCCTCGGAGTTTTTTCGCGAAAGGAAGCAAGCGGATGAAGCCCCCGGCGCCCGTGCTGGTCCTTGAGCTGTTCCCCGAAGTCCGCAAAGAGTTGCTCGCGCTGCTCTCCGGTCTCACCGCGGAGGAATGGGCGCGGCCCACCGTTTGCGCGGGCTGGAGCGTGAAGGACATCGCGCAGCACCTGCTCGCCGGCGACATCGGGATTCTTTCGCGCCGCCGCGACGCTTACACGCCGCCGGGAAAACCAATGGAACGCTGGAAAGATTTGGTGGCGTTCATCAATCAATTGAACGAAACCTGGACGGCGGCCACGCGGCGCTTGAGCCCGCGCGTGCTGTGCGATTTGCTCGCCTGGGCCGGGCCGCAAGTCGAAGAGTACTTCGCGTTGCTCGACCCGCACGCCATCGGCGTGCCGGTGAACTGGGCCGGCGCGGAGCCGGCGCCCAATTGGCTCGACCTTGCGCGCGAATACACCGAGCGCTGGCATCATCAGCAGCAGATCCGCGACGCCGTAGGCCGGCCGGGACTCAAGCAGCGGCGTTTTTTCGCACCGGTGCTGGCAGCGTTTGTTCGCGCTCTGCCGCGCACCTATCGCGAAGTCCCCGCCGCGGACGGCACCACCGTGCAGCTCACCATCTCCGGCGAAGCCGGCGGCGAATGGTTTCTGGTGCGCGAAGGTTTGGTGTGGAACCTCTACGTGGAAGGCGCGCCGCAGCCTGCGGCCCGTGTGACGCTCGAGTGCGACGATGCCTGGCGGCTCTTCACCAAAGGGCTGCGCCCGGAAGATGCGCGGGTGCGCGCCGTGCTGGCAGGCGACCCGCAACTCGCCGGCAAAATGCTGGAGACGATCGCCATCCTCGGGTAATCGTCGCAAACGCCAGAAGCCCTTTCCGGCCAAGATCGCCCCGCCCGGCACAATCGCGGAATACATGCTAGAATAGAGGCTTAACAGCGCTTATCCGAAAGCGGTTATTTCCTTGAATAAACACATTCGCAATATCGCCATCATCGCGCACGTGGACCACGGCAAAACGACGCTCGTAGATACCATGCTCCGCCAGAGCGGCACCTTCCGCGCCAACCAGACGCTCATTGATCGCGTCATGGATTCCAACGAGCTCGAGCGCGAGCGCGGCATTACCATTCTGGCCAAGAGCACCGCGCTCACTTACCACGACACGAAAATCAACATTGTGGACACGCCCGGCCACAGCGACTTCGGCGGCGAAGTCGAGCGCGCCCTGCGCATGGTGGACGGCGTGCTCCTGCTGGTGGACGCCAGCGAAGGCCCGCTCCCACAGACGCGTTACGTCCTGCAAAAGGCGCTCCAGGCCAAGCTCCCGCCCGTCGTCGTGCTGAACAAGATTGACCGCAGCGACGCCCGCTGCCAGGCCGTGCTCAACGAGGTTTACGACCTCTTCATCGACCTCGACGCCACGGAAGAGCAGATTGAATTCCCGGTGATCTACACCAACGCCAGGCTCGGCGTGGCCCACGTCACGCTCGGCGACAGCTCCACGGATCTGGCTCCGCTCTTTGATGCCATCGTCAAATTCATTCCGCCGCCGGCCGGCGATCCCGAAGCCGTTCTGCAAGCGCAGGTGACCAACCTCGATTACAGCGACTTCCTCGGCCGCATCGCCATTGCCCGCGTGTTCAACGGCACCATTCGCAACGGCTCCGAAGTGGCCATCGCCAAGCTCGACGGCAGCCTGGTGCGCACGAAAATCACCAAGCTCTACACTTTTCGCGGCTTGACCCGCGACGAAACCCAAGCCGTCGTCGCCGGCGACATCGCCGCCATTGCCGGCGTCGAGGGCATTCAGATTGGCGAAAGCCTCACAGATCCGGAGAATCCGGCGCCGCTCGAACCGCTCACCATTGACGAGCCCACCATCGCCATGGTCTTCACCGTGAACACTTCTCCGTTTGCCGGCCGCGAAGGGCAGTTCGTCACTTCGCGCGACCTCCGCGACCGCCTGCAGAAGGAATTGCTCACCAACGTCTCCATCCGCGTGGAAGAATCCGATTCCACCGACGCCTTCCGCGTGCTGGGCCGCGGCGAATTGCAGCTCGCCATCCTCATCGAAACCATGCGCCGCGAAGGCTACGAGCTGATGGCCGGCAAGCCCACCATCGTCACACGCGAGGTCAACGGCCGCCGCATGGAGCCGCTCGAATTGCTCGTCATCGACATCCCTGAATCCTTCACCGGCATTGTGATTGAGCTGGTCGGCAGCCGCCGCGCCGAAATGACCAAGATGGTGAACCACGGCACCGGGCGCGTGCGCATGGAATTCCGCATCCCTTCGCGCGGCCTGATTGGCCTGCGCAGCGTGCTGCTCACGGACTCCCGCGGCACCGCGCTGGTGCATTCGCTGTTTGAAGGCTGGACCGAATACGGCGGCGAAATGGCTCTGCGGCCCACCGGCGTGCTGGTCGCCGACCGCGGCGGCGCATCCACCGCTTACGCGCTGTGGAATTTGCAGGAGCGCGGCGAAATGTTTGTCGGTCCGGTCGTTCCCGTATACGAAGGCATGATCGTCGGCGAAAACGCCCGCGAAGACGACATGGACGTAAACATCACCAAGGAAAAAAAGCAGACCAACATGCGCGCCTCCGGCGCCGACGAAGCCATCCGCCTGATTCCCCATCGCGCGCTGAACCTGGAACAGGCGCTCGACTTCATCGCCGATGACGAATGGGTGGAAATCACGCCCAAGTCCATCCGCCTGCGCAAGAAAGTTCTCGACCCCAAGAAACGCCCGCGTCGCTGGCAGGAAATCCGCGCCAGCCAGGTGCAGTAGCACAGGCTTTCTGGGCTGTCCCCTGGCACCCGCCGCCAACTCAGCTTCCGCATTCCGCATCCACCTTTTTCAGCTTGTTGTATACTTTGGGCAGGATCCCATTCTCAATCTCAAGGTAGTGCTGGCTCCTTCCGCGGAGCGCTTATGACAGCAAGCGCATCACCTGGACCTGACGAAAGCGGCGAGCTCGTCGCTGGGCGGTACCTCATCCTGCGGCTGCTCGGGGGCGGCGGAATGGGGCAAGTCTACCTTGCGCGCGACACCAAGCTCCCCCGCAATGTCGCTCTCAAGATGGTTGCTGCTGCGGCCATGCATGATGCCGAGTTGCGCCGCCGACTCGAACAGGAAGCCCGTGCGGCTTCGGCGCTGAATCATCCCGGCATCGCCACCGTGTTTGACTTCGACGAGCACGCTGGCTCGAGCGTGATCGTGTTTGAATTTGTCGAGGGCTCCACTTTACGCACGGAGATGTCCCGGCACCGCTTTGCCACCGAAGAAATCCTCGAAGTGGGAATTCAGCTCGCCGACGCGCTGGCCTATGCGCACGAGCAGGGCGTGGTGCACCGCGATTTCAAGCCTGAAAATATCATGTTGACGCCGCACAGTGGCAGCCGCGGCCGGACAAAAATTCTCGACTTCGGTCTGGCGAAACTCTCGCGCCCGATTTCGCATGCCGCTTCGACCGGCATCGCTTCCGCGGAAACAGCGGCGATCTCCACCGCCGCCGGCCTGCTGGTGGGCACGGTGAACTACATGTCGCCCGAACAAGCCGCCATGCAGCCCGCCGACGCGCGCAGTGACATTTTTTCCTTCGGCTTGGTTCTCTATGAGCTGGCTGCCGGCGTGAACCCGTTCGTCGGCCAGTCCCCCACCTCTACCATCGCCAACATAATCAAGGTGGACCCGCCGCCGGTGACCGCGCGCAATCCCGTCGCGCCGCCGGAGCTCGACCGCATTCTGCGCAAGTGCCTCCGCAAGCGCGCCGACGAACGTTACCAGTCGTCGCGCGAGTTGCTCGTGGACCTCAGCAATCTGCGCAGCGATTCCAGACCGCCAGCGCCATCGCCTGCGCCGTCACATGACTTGAAAGAAATGGAACGGCCGTTGGAAATTTCTCGCAGCTTGGCCCGCGGATTGGTCGCGGCGATACAAGCGGGCTATCTCACAATGTACGTCGCGGCACTGCTGAAAATCAGCGACATTAACTTCGCATTGGACATGCTTGCGCAGAGCGGTAGCGGGGCGCGCATCGTTACCAGCATTGCATTTCCGGTTTTGTTGCTGGTGGCCCTCAGCGGCACGTGCGTGCGGCTTTATCTGCTCACCGCAATCGGGTTGGATTATGCGGATCTCGGGCGGAAATACCGCCGCCTGTTCCCCGCCGCGCTGGCGCTGGATTTAGCGTGGTCTTTGGTTGCGTTTCTGTTGTTTCAGAAGGTGGGCTGGCCTGCTTTGCTATTTTTTGTTGGACTGGCGTACTTGCCATTCACGCAGCGGCCGCTTCTCTACAGCGCCTATTCGCCGCACGGAGGCCGGACGTCCGGCCTGCAACCCGCGGGAAGCAGTTAGGCGACGCGGGCGTTGCGCATGGGCCGGATGCGTTCGCGGCGCTCGGCGGCTTCGGCCAGGCGCACGGCGTAGCGCACAATCATTTCCACGTCCGCCGCGCGCACCGGGGCGTCAAAGAAATCAAACGCGCCCAGCCGCAGCGCTTCCAGATACTCGTACCAATCGTGCGAGCGCGACGACACCACCACCGGCGCCTTCTCCGCCGTCCGTTTCACCGCACGCAATACGTCCTGATAGTTGCCGTCTGTGAATTTTTCTTCGCAGAACACCAGCGAGACTGACTTGGCGGAAAGGATGGCTTGCGCTTCCTGCACCGACGAGGAGATCGCCGTCTTCAGTCCCATGCCCAGGAGCACTTTCGTGAGCGCGCTGCGATTCTCGGGGCTGGCTGCAGCCACCAGCACTTCAAATTCCCCTCTCATAACGTCCTCCGTCTGACGATTTCGAACGGGAAGACGGACCTTGCCCCTTGTCTCCCGCGAACGTTCCTGGGCGTCTGACGGATTCGGCTGCATTAGAATCCCGGAAGGAGTGGATTGGAAGCTTCTCCTTGCTGCTTCGACGCGTATGCGTCACCCCCGCCCCGGGCCGGACCGCAGGGAGCGTTCAGGCTGCTTTGGAGGTATTCGGCTGAGCGGCTCGCCGCGGACCTGGCCCGCGTCGCAATACGGCTTTCAAGCCCCACAGCACGCGGTTGAGGTCGGCCATGGTTCGAATGTCTGTGAAACCTCGCAGGTTTTTGCTCGCGTAGTGCTGGCGGATGAAAAAATCGAGTTGCGCACGGTCCATGTTCAGTTCCCGGACGCAGGCCCACAGCGCGCGCCACGCCGCGCCCGTTGGCGGCACGCCGCGCCGCTCGGGGAATCCGTGCCGGTCGGCGGTGCCCGCGGCGGCGTCATATTCCGCGGACGAAAGCCCTGCCAGCCGCTCCAGCCGCGCGATCACCCGCGCCGCATCGAGGCTGGTCAGTTCGGTGGTCGTTTTCGCGCGCCCTTGCGTGAAGCGCTCCACGTAGTAGTGTCGCAGTTCGCGGTCGGCACTCCGCGCAAGCTGCAATTGGCCAGTCCACCGCCGCCACAGCGCTTGCAGGCGCCGCAGTTGCGCGCGACTAATCGGCACGGGCAGCACCAGTTGAACCGCCACAGCTCCCTCCTGTTACATTAGATGCATAAAGTGTTCGCCTGGTTTTCGCCTTTTCTTTCGCATCCGCCGCGTCACCCACTGCAAGCCAGCCACATCCAATCGTTCAGAGAGAAAGAGGAGGTGCACCCATGCAACGCCTCACGGGAACCCTGGCCCTGTTGGTGCTCTGTGCGACTCTCTCCTTGGCGCAGCGGCCGGAGGAAGGCGCGCCGCGTTTCGAAGCGGCTGAAGTCGTCTCCACGGTCGAACCGGGTTATCCGCCCAACAGCATCGCCACCGGCACGGTCATCTTGCAGGTCACGCTGGACAAATGGGGCGAGATCGAAGCAGTCAAAGTTCTGAAAGACATCAAATCGCTCACGCCGGAAGCAGAGCGGGCCTTGCGGAAATGGAAATTCAAGCCCGCGCGCCTGGACGGGCAGCCCGTGAAATCCACGCTGGCCGCCGCGTTCACCTTCCGCACCATTGTCACCGGCGCGCCGTTCTGACCGCCGCCGCAACGCCGTTGCACTTCGCATGGCTCATTCGCCCGCCCCGTGCACGGTTCCACGCTTGTTGAAATTGTCCGCAGATTTCATTTGACATCACGTTTCCTTGCCCGTATAAATATGCAGTCGCTTGTATATTTTGGATCGCGCGGAAACATGGGTGCACAAAAAAAGTTCAGGCAAGGGCAGATTCTGAAATTGATCGGTAGCGAATCCATCTCGAGACAGGATGAACTGCGGCGTCGCCTGCACCACCTGGGCATGCGCGTCACTCAGGCCACGCTGTCTCGCGATCTCCAAGACCTTCGCCTGGTGAAGACCGCGTCCGGATACAAGACGCTCGCGGAAGACGCGCCGCCGCTCGCTGCGCTGGAGCGCGCGCTCCGCGAATTTCTTACCGATCTGCGCCCGGCGCAAAATCTGCTCGTGCTGAAGACGCCGCCCGGCGGCGCCCAGCCCATTGCCCGCGCCCTCGACATCGAACGCTGGAAAGAAATCGTGGGAACCATCGCCGGCGACGATACCGTCCTCATCGTTACTCCTTCATCCCGCACTCGTCTCATTGTTCAGAAGAGGATGGAGGACATGATTCGATGACCGCTCGCCCCGGCAGGGTCGGGGTCGTCGGCGTGACTGGCTACGCGGGCTTCCAGCTCGCGAAGTTGCTCCTCCGTCATCCCCACATTGAAAAGCCTACATTCTTCCTGCGCAACGGTGCGGCGAAAGTCCGCTGCCTCACCGAGCTGTTCCCTGAGCTGCGCGGCTGGGGCGAAGCGCCCTGCCGCCCGTATTCGGCCCAGGCCGTAAAGGAGAGCGGCGCGGACTTCGTGTTTCTTTCCACGCCGCATGAAGCTTCGCTCGAGCTTGTGCCCGAGCTGCTCGACGCCGGCCTGCGTGTGGTAGACCTGAGCGGCGCATTCCGCTTCCGCGATCCCGACACGTTTTCTTCCTGGTACAAGCTGCCCGCGCCCGCGCAGTCGCTGCTCGACGGCGCCGTGTACGGCTTGCCGGAAATGTACGGCGCTTCCCTGCCCGGCGCGCGCCTCGTCGCCAACCCCGGTTGCTATCCCACGTCCGTGATCCTCGGCCTGCGCCCGCTGATCGAAGCCGATTGGATCGCCCGGGAGCGCGGCGTGGTCTGCGACTGCAAGTCCGGCACCACCGGCGCCGGCAAAGAACCCACGCGCGAAACGCATTTTGTCGAAGTAAACGAAAACTTCCGCGCTTACGGACTCTTTGCGCATCGCCATACGCCGGAGGTCACCGAGCATCTTGGCTTGGCGCAGCGCGACGTCATTTTCTCCACGCACCTGTTGCCCGTCGCCCGCGGCATTCTTTCCACGATGTCTCTGTGGCTCGCTGCGCCGCGCGCCGCCGAGGAAATTGAATCGCTTTATCGCCAGTTTTATGCGGGGCGGCCGCTGGTGCGCATCTGGCCCGTCGGCAAGCTGCCCGAGCTGCAGCACGTGGCGCACACCAATTTCTGCGACATCGGTTTCGCGCTGGATGCCGCGGGCGAGCGGCTGATCGTCGTCTCGTGCCTGGACAATCTGGGGAAAGGCGCCGCCGGTCAGGCGGTGCAGAACTTGAACGGGATGTTGGGGGCTCCGGAGGAAGCCGCGCTCATATGAGACTTGTCATCAAGCTGGCCGGCGCGCTGCTGGATGATCCAGCCGCCGTCGAAAGCATCGCGCAGCAGGTGGCGCAGCTCGCCCGCGAGGGTCACGAGCTGCTGGTGGTCCACGGCGGCGGAAAAATCTTCACCGCCACGCTCGCGCGCATGGGCATTCAAAGCAACTTCGTCAACGGCCTGCGCGTCACCGACCGCGAAACGCGCGACGTCGGCGTGATGGTCTTCGCCGGGCTGCTCAGCACGCGCCTCGCTGCGGCCATTTCCCGCCAGGGCGTGCCCGCGGTCGGCGTATCCGCCGCTGACGGCAAATGTTTCACGGCCGAACCCATGCAGGTGGGCGAAGTCACCGGGCGACTCGGATTCGTCGGCTATCTCACCGGCGCCAACGTCGGCTTCCTCGAATCGCTGTGGCGCGCGGGCGTGGTGCCGGTCGCGCCGTGTCTCGGCATGGGTGAAGACGGCGAGCTTTACAACATCAACGCCGACCACATGGCTGCCGCGTCCGCCGAATTTGTCCGCGCCGACCGTCTGATTTTCTTGACCGACGTGGCCGGCGTGCTCGACGGCGAAAAAGTTTTGCTTGCGCTTTCCTGCGAGGACATAGAGGCGTTGATCCGCCAGAACAAAGTCTCCGGCGGAATGGTGTTGAAGCTGGAAGCGTGCAAGCGCGCGCTATCCGGCGGCGTGCGCCAAGTGCGCATTGTTGGCGGCGGGGTGCCCGACGGGCTGCTCCGCGCAGCCAACGGCACAAAGTTCCCCGGCACCAGGGTCACGCCGCTCTTCCCGGCCAGGCGCGCAAGAGTTTTGCGCCGCCGCGAGGAGCCGCTTGTGGCCGAGCGCGAGGTGATAAGCCGATGATCCCGCAGCGCGGGACGGACGCCCGCCGCGCCGCCGAACGCTTCCTGATGAACACCTACAAGCGGCCGCCGCTTGTCTTCACCCGCGGCAAGGGCTGCTACTTGTGGGACGACCGCGGCAGGCGCTATCTCGATTTTCTCGGCGGCATCGCCGTCAACGCGCTGGGGCATGCGCACCCGCGGTTGGTTCGCGTCGTACGCCGCGAAGCCGCGCGCGCCATTCATCTTTCCAATCTTTTCCACAACCAGTACCAGGGCCCGCTCGCGGAGAAACTCGCCAAATGGTCGAAGCTTGACCGCGTTTTCTTCACCAACAGCGGCTCTGAGGCCATCGAAGGCGCGCTCAAGCTGGCGCGCATCTACGCACGAAAGAAAACCGGCGCCGATGCCCCACCGGTCAAAACAAGGATTCTTGCGCTCGAGCATTCCTTTCACGGGCGGACCTTTGGCGCGCTAGCCATCACCTCCTCCGCCAAATACCGCGAACCGTACGAGCCGCTCATGCCCGGCGCCGTGTTTGTGCGCTTCAACGACGTCGCGGACCTCGCAGCAAAATTCGACGCCACCGTCTGCGCCATCATCTTCGAGCCCATTCAGGGCGAAGGCGGTGTCTTCCCTGTGAGCGAAGCCTTCTACAACCGCGCACGGGCCCTCTGCACCCAGCATGACGCCGCGCTCATCGCCGACGAAATCCAGTGTGGACTCGGCCGCACCGGCCGCTACTTCGCCTATCAGAAATTCCGCGCGCTGCCGGACATCGCGGTGGTGGCCAAGCCGCTGGCCGGCGGCCTGCCGCTCGGCGCGATTCTCGCCAGTGAGAAATTTGCCTCGGCGTTTTCACCGGGCTTGCACGGCACTACCTTTGGCGGCGGCCCGATGATTTGCGCCGCCGCACTTGAATTTCTAAACACCGTCGAGCGCGAAAAGCTGCTGGCCAACGTCCGCGCCCGCGGAGAAGAACTCCGCGCCGGACTCGAGAAACTGAAGTCGAAATTCAATTTCGTAAAAGATGTCCGAGGCGAAGGACTCATTCTTGGCATGGAGTTGGCCGTCGAAGGCTCCGCAATTGTCCAGGAAGCGCTGAAGCGCGGCTTGATCATCAACTGCACCCACGAGCGCATCCTGAGGTTTCTCCCGCCGTTCATTGTCACGTCGAAGCAAGTGAAGGAATTCCTGGCCGTGCTCGAAAGCGTTCTGGCCAGTACCGCTCGGAAGATCAAAGCAGCGCCAGCGGCGCAAGCCAAGCCGGCGACGGCTGTGGCGGGAAGCGCGAGGTGAGCATGGGCACTTTGCCTGAAAATCTGGTGACGGTGGCGGACCTGCTGACCGGCACCGAGTTCAATGCCGCGCGATTGCGCGAGCTTTTCCAGCTCGCCGCGGACGTCAAGGCTCGCCCGGAGCGCTATCGCACCTCGCTCGCCGGCCGCTACCTCGCCATGATTTTCGAGAAGCCTTCGTTGCGCACCCGCGTCACGTTCGAAGTCGGCATTCAGAGCATGGGCGGAGGCGCCATCTTCCTCGACCACACCGGCACGCGCCTCGGCCATCGCGAATCCATCAAGGACGTCGCCAAGAACCTTGAGCGCTGGGTGCAGGCCATCGTCGCGCGCGTCTTCGAGCAAACCGCGCTCGAGCAGCTTGCCGCGCACGCTTCCATTCCGGTCATCAACGCGCTCAGCGATTGCTACCATCCTTGCCAGGCGCTCGCGGATTTCTTCACGCTCGAAGAGCACTTTGGCAAGTTGCAGGGGCTGACGCTCGCCTACGTCGGCGACGGTAACAACGTCTGCCACTCGCTCTTGCTGGCCGGCGCGCGCGTCGGCGCCAACGTGCGCGTGGCATCGCCCGCGGGTTACGAGCCGAATGCCGCCATTGTCACCGAAGCGCTGCAAGCCTCTCGCGAAACCCGCGCGAAAATTGAAATTTTGCGCGCGCCGGAAGAAGCCGTCGCCGGCGCCAACACCGTGTACACCGACGTCTGGGCCAGCATGGGTCAGGAAGACGAGGCCGCCGAGCGCGCGAAACTTTTTGCGCCTTACCAGGTGAACGAAGCGCTGATGGCCCGCGCCGCGCCGGACGCCGTCTTCCTGCACTGCCTGCCCGCGCATCGTGGCTACGAAGTCACCGATGCGGTGATGGACGCGCCGAGTTCGATTGTGTACGACCAGGCGGAAAACCGCCTGCACGTGCAGAAAGCAATTTTGCTGACATTGCTCGGGTAGCGGGGACTTTACGTCCCCGCCTTAGCACGGCGGCATAAACCCGCCGCTACATTCGTTGCAAGAAATGTAGCCCGCGTCTTCAGACGCGGGGCTTTTCGAAGGAGAAACGGTGCCCAAGAAAGCGGTTCTGGCTTATTCCGGAGGTCTCGATACCTCCATCATCATTCCGTGGCTCAAGGAAAAGTACGCCTGCGAAGTCGTGGCCATGATTGGCGACGTCGGACAGCAGGAGGATCTCGCCGCGGCGAAGCGCAAAGCGCTGGCCACCGGCGCGAGCGAAGCCTTCATCGAAGACTTGCGCGAAGAATTTATCACCGGCTACATCTGGCCCACGCTGCGCGCCGGCGCGGTGTACGAGCACAAGTATTTGCTCGGCACATCCTTCGCCCGGCCGGTGATCGCCAAAGCGCAGGTGAAAATCGCGCGTCAGACCGGCGCCGACGCCGTGGCCCACGGCTGCACCGGCAAAGGCAACGACCAGGTGCGCTTCGACGTCACCGTGAAGGCGCTCGCGCCGGACCTGAAGATCATCGCGCCATGGCGCGAGTGGTCCATCAATTCGCGCGAAGAGGCCATCGCCTACGCGCATACGCACAAAATTCCCATCGAGCAGACCGAAGCCAACATTTACAGCCGCGATCGCAACATCTGGCACCTCTCGCACGAAGGCGGCGTGCTCGAAGATCCCAACAACGCGCCCGACGATGCCATGTGGCAATGGATCGTTGCGCCCGATCGCGCGCCGAGCGTTCCCGGTGAAGTCGAAATCAGCTTCGAAGCCGGCACGCCGGTGGCCGTTAACGGCAAAATGCTCGGGCCCGTTGCGCTCATCGACCAGTTGAATGAAATCGCCGCGGCCCACGGCGTAGGCCGCACTGATCTCGTGGAAAACCGCCTGGTGGGAATCAAGTCGCGCGGCTGTTACGAAACCCCCGGCGGCACGCTGCTGGTCACCGCGCACCGCGAGCTGGAAGCGCTGTGCCTCGACCGCGAAACCGCGCATTACCAGCAGATGCTTTCGCTGCGCTACGCCGAGATGGTTTATTACGGCCTGTGGTTCACGCCGCTGCGCGAATCGCTCGACGCGTTTTTCACCCAGGCGCAGAAGCGCGTTACCGGCACCATCGGCCTGAAGCTCTACAAGGGCAACGTCTCCGTCACCAAGCGCTCTTCGTCCTTCTCGCTTTACCGCACAGACCTGGCCAGCTTCACCATGGGCCGTTTCAACCCGCGCGACGCCGAGGGCTTCATCAACCTCTTCGCGCTCCCCGTGCTGGTGCCCGAAATGCGCGACGCAGGCGGCCGCAAGTGACCGAAGGCACAAGAAACAGAATGTGGGGCGGGCGCTTCGAGCGCGGGCCCGACGCGCTCTTCGACGAGTTCCAGCGCTCGTTTCCCTTCGACCAGCGCCTGCTGCCTTACGAGTTGGCGGTGGACCGCGCCTGGGCGCGCGCCCTGGCCGCCGCAAAAATCCTCACGACGGACGAACTCGCCAAAATGCTTGCCGCACTCGATCAGATTGAGCAGCAGGCCAAAGCCGATCCGGCCTGGCTCGCGGCTTCGCCGGCCGAGGACGTGCACCACTTCGTCGAGTTGCAGCTCATCGAGCGGCTCGGCACGATCGGCGCGAAGCTCCACACCGGCCGCAGCCGCAACGATCTGGTGGCCACCGATTTCCGCTTGTTCGTCAAGGACGCGGCGAGGGATATGCGCGCCGCCGTGGCCGCGCTGGTCGGCGCGCTGCTGGGCCGCGCGGAGCGTCACCTCGGCGTGCCCATGCCCGGCAACACGCACCTCCAACACGCTCAGCCCATCCTGTGGTCGCACTTTCTCCATTCGCACGCGGAGTCCTTTCTGTGCGACGCGGCGCGCCTGGCCTCGGCGATTCAGTCGGCCAACGAATGTCCGATGGGCGCGGGCGCGCTGGCCGGCACGGCGTTCCCCATCGACCGCGCGGCGATTGCCCGCGAACTGGGCTTTTCCGGAATCACGCTCAACAGCCTGAGTGCCACCAGCCAGCGAGACTTCGCGCTCGATTACCTTTATGCGCTCTCCGTGCTGGCGACGCATCTCTCGCGCCTTGCCGCGGACATGACCCTCTTCGCCACGCCAGAGTTCGGCTTCATCGTGCTGCCCGACGAATACTCCACCGGCTCCAGCATCATGCCGCAGAAGAAGAATCCCGATTGCTGGGAATTGATTCGCGGTAAAGCAGGGAGAATTTCTTCGGCGCTCTTTGCATTGTTCAGCACGCTGAAGGGATTGCCTTCCGGCTACCAGCGCGACCTGCAGGAAGACAAGGAAGGCCTCTTCGACGCGCACGACCAGTCGTTGGCCATGACCCGCGTGGCCGCCGGCGCCATCGCCGCCACCGAAATCCGCGAAGAGCGGCTGCGCGAAGCGGCCTCCGACCCCGCGCTGCTGGCCACGGAAGTGGCGGACTACCTCGTCGCGCGCGGCGTGCCCTTCCGCCAGGCTCACGAAATCGTCGGCGCCATCGTGCGTGAGGCGGAAAACCGCGGAGAAGCGTGGCCTGCCTTTTCGCTCGCCAGATTGAAGTCATTTTCTCCTGCCTTCGAGGACGACTTGCACGCCTGGCTGACAGTGGAATCCGCACTGGCCCGGCGCAGCGCTCCCGGCGGCACCGCGCCGGCAACGGTGCGCGCGGCGCTGAAGGATTGCCGCGAGCGTCTGCGCAAATTGGAGGCGGCTCAGTGAGGGTGCGCCGCGCAAAACGCGCAGATGTGGTTGCCATCCACGCGCTCGTAGCCAAGTACGCCGCGCAGGGCCTGCTGCTGCCGCGCTCCGAAGACGAAATCCGCGCGCACATCGGCCATTTCCTCGTGCTCGCGGAGAAAGAGCACATTGCCGGCTGCGTGGCGCTCGAGCCCTACGGCACAGAGCTTGCTGAAATCCGCTCCGTAGCCGTGGACGACACAACGCGTGGCCGCGGCCTGGGGGCCAAGCTCGTGCAGTTTGCGCTCGTCGAAGCCAAGCGCCGAGGATTTGCGCGCGTCTTCGCCGTCACCCACGCGCCGGAATTTTTCCAGCGGCAGGGCTTTGCGCTCTCCCATCGCCGCGCGCTGCCGGAAAAAATCGAGCGCGACTGCAACGGCTGCCCGAAGCAGCGCTCCTGCCATCTTGCTGCTGTCGTCGCCGTGGTCCACCCGGAGCGCGTGGCGCTGCCGGTGCTGGCCTCCTCCGCCACCGCATGAGCACGCCCCGACCCTCGCAGATCCCCCGCGGATTTCGTTTCGCCGCCACTTCCTGCGGCCTCAAGAAAACCGGCGGGCTCGACCTCGCTCTGATCGTGAGCGATACGCCTGCCTCCGCCGCGGCCGTGTTCACCACCAATCTCGTGCAGGCTGCGCCCGTAGTTCTTTCGCGCGAGCACGTGCGCGCGGCCGCGCGGCGCATGCGCGCCATCGTCGTCAACTCCGGCAACGCCAACTGCTGCACAGGCCGTGAAGGCATGCGCGCCTCGCGGGACACCGCCGCTCGCACCGCCCGCGAAATTGGCTGCGAGCCCGATGAAGTTGTCGTGTGTTCCACCGGCGTCATTGGCGTGCCCATGAAAGTGGAGAAAATTCTGAGCGCCTTGCCGGAGCTGGCAGGCTCGCGCACCGCGCGCGGCGAATCGTTTGATGCGGTCACCCACGCCATCATGACCACGGACACGCGCCCCAAGTGGGCCGCGGCGGCGTGCCGCATCGACGGAAAAACCGTGCGCGTGCTGGGCTGCGCCAAGGGCGCGGGAATGATTCACCCCAACATGGCCACCATGCTCGCGTTCGTCGTCACCGACGCCGCGATTGCGCCGTCGCTGCTGCGCCGCGCTCTGCGCGATGTCGCCGCGCGCACGTTCAACTCCATCACTGTGGACGGCGATACCTCCACCAACGACACCCTCGCCATCCTCGCCAACGGCGCTTCCGGTGTAACCGTAGGGGCGGACCTGCGTGTCCGCCCGCAGGCGCGCCACTTCAAAAGATTCGTCACGGCCTTCGAAAAAGTCTGCCGCTCTCTCGCCCTGGCCATCGTCGCTGACGGTGAAGGCGCGCAGCGCGTAGTGGAAATCGAAGTCCGCGGCGCACGCTCCAGCAGCGATGCCCGCCGCATTGCCTTTACCATCGCACACTCCCCGCTGGTAAAGACCGCTCTCGCCGGCGCCGACCCCAATTGGGGACGCATCCTTGCCGCCGCCGGACGCGCCGGGGTGCGCTTCGATCCCAACCGCACGCTCATCACCCTTGCCGGCATTCCTGTTTTCCGCCGCGGGCGCCCGCTTGACTTCGACGAGCGCGCCGCCCATCAGGCCATGCTGGCGAAACACATTTCAATTGTTGTGGATTTAGGTGGGCGATCGCCGAAGGGCCACACTGCTCGTATCTTCACTTGCGACTTCACCGCCGAGTACGTCCGCATCAACGCCAGCTACCGCACGTGAGCGCCGCTACGCATCCCACTTCCATGCGTGGAACTGTTCGCGCAGCTTGGACTTGAGGAATTTCCCCACCGACGTTCGCGGAATGCTTTCGACGAACACCACCGCGTCGGGAACCTGCCACTTGGCAAACTTCGTGCCGAGGAATTCGCGCAACTCTTCGCCGGTGGCCTTTGCATCTTTCTTCAGCACGACGCACGCCAGCGGCCGCTCCATCCATTTCTCGTGCGGGATGGCGATCACCGCGGCCTCTTGCACCGCCGGGTGGCTCATCAGCGTATTTTCCAGGTCCACGGAGCTGATCCATTCGCCGCCCGACTTGATCAAGTCCTTCGAGCGGTCGGCAATCTTGATGTAGCCCTCTTCGTCAATCGTCACCACATCCCCGGTGCGGAACCATCCGTCCGCGCTCCACCGCCCCTGCTCTTCCGGCATGTGGTAATAACTCGCGGCAACCCACGGCCCGCGGATTTGGAGCTCGCCGAGCGTTTTCCCATCCCACGGAATTTCCCGGTCCATGGCCATCCCGCGCACTTCGACGAACGGCATGGGCAGCCCCTGCTTGGCGCGCACTTCGTATTTTTTGTCCTCCGGCCAATCCGCCATGGTGCTTTTCACGTAGCTGGTCGAGCCCGCCGGCGTCGTTTCCGTCATGCCCCACGAGTGGATTACTTTCATGCCCAGCTTGTCGAAGCGGCGCAGCATGCCTTCGGGCGCGGCGGCGCCGCCGCAAGTCATGCGCAGGCCGGGAAGAATTTTCCAGCGCCCGGGATTTTTCTCCAGCGCGTCGAGGATGCCGAGCCACACCGTGGGTACGCCGGCGGCGTAGGTCACGCGCTCGCGTTCGAACAAATCGAGCAAGCTCTCCGCATCGAGATGCGGCCCGGGCAGCACGAGCTTGGTGCCGATCATCGCCGCGGCAAACGGCAAGCCCCACGCGTTGGCGTGGAACATCGGCACCACCGCGAGAATCGTGTCGCGCTGCGCCATCCCGAAGCAGTCTGCCAGCGCCACGCCGAAGGAGTGCAGCACCAGCGCGCGGTGCGAGTACACCACGCCCTTTGGCTTGCCGGTTGTGCCGGACGTGTAGCACATTGCCGCGGCCTCGTTCTCCTCGAGCGCCGGATACGCGAACTCGCCCGTAGCCTGCGTTAGAAAGTTTTCGTAGCTTTCGTAGCCCGCGGGGAGCGGCTTGTCTTCGAGCGGCACCACCAGCACGCGTTCGATCTTCACGCGGTCTTTGATTTTCTCGTAGAGCGGCAGCAGCACGTCGTCCACGATCAGGAAGCGGTCTTCGGCGTGGTTGACGATGTAGGCCAGGTCGTCTGTGTGCAGCCGCAGGTTGAGCGTATGCGCCACGCCGCCGGCCGCCGGCACGCCGCAATACGTTTCCATGTGCGCCGCGTGGTTCCACATCAGGGTGGCTACGCGGTCGCCGCGCTTCATTCCCGCGCGAAGTAAACTTTCCGCCAGCGCCCGCGCCCGGCGATAGACTTGCCCGTAGTTGCTGCGATGGATCGAGCGGTCCGGCATGCGCGAGACGATTTCCACTGCGGAGAAATACTTGTGGGAACGCTCCAGAATCGTCGCCACCGTCAGCGGAAAATCCATCATCGTGCCGAGCATCTTGCTTCCCCCTGCTTTTCGCGCGAGCGCAAATCCTACCATCAAAGAGCGCATCGAAGTTCGGGTCCTGCTCTCTACTCCCTAAACCCAAAACCCTGCACCCTGCTTCTCCGCTTTCCCCATTGACTCCCGTCGCGGTTTGAGACAGTATTCGCCCCAGAAGCTGAAGCGACAGCCTCAACCCGGTGTAGTTAGGCCCGATTCTGACTGCCCGCGGCACTGGTTCTGCGACTTCAGCCGCATCCGTGATGGGCGTTTTGCAGCGGGTCGAAGGAGTCTTGCCTTGAAGAAGCTTTACGTGGGGAATCTCCCGTTTCAATCCAATGAAGAGCAGCTCACCGCCTGGTTTGTCGAGGCGGGCTGCCACCCCGATGCGGTGACGTTTGTCCGTGACCGCTTCACCGGCCAGCCGCGCGGCTTCGGCTTCGTCGAGGTCGGCAATGACGAGGAAGCGGACAAGGCCATCGCCAGCCTCAACGGCAAGGAGTTCATGGGCCGCACGCTGGTGGTCAACGAAGCGCGACCCCCGCGCGAAGGCGGCCCGGGCGGCGGACGCGGTCCCGGCGGCGGTGGTGGTCGCGGCGCCGGTGGTGGTGGCGGACGCGGCGGCGGTGGTGGCGGACGCGGTGGCGGTGGCGGTGGTCGCCGCGACTGGTAGGTTCAGCGCCTTTCTCTCTTCTTGTCATTCTGAGGGCCGATGCTCCCGACGCTTCGGGACATCGGCCCGAGGAATCTCTCCTCGCAGCCGAGTTACGATGGAAAACATCCAGAATTACGCCGATAAAAGGCAGATCGCTTCTTGTGTCCACTGCGCTGGTGAGACTGAGTCAAGAGATCATGTTCCCTCGAAAGTTCTTCTTGACGAGCCCTACCCAATGGAGCTGCCCACCGTCCCTGCTTGTCAATCTTGCAACGAAGGATTCTCTCTCGACGAGGAGTATGTAGCGTGTCTCGTCGAATGCACGTTAGCCGGCTCAGTGAAGTCCGATGACATCCAAAGAGAGAAGGTCAGGAAGATCCTGGCTGCGAAGCCTGCACTCGCTGCTAGGTTGACGAAAGCGCGGCTGGAAACGCTATCTGGCGATGTATCGTTCGCCATTGAACCGGACAGGGTGCAACACGTGGCTCTGAAGCTCGCGCGAGGCCACGCAGCTTTCGAACTGAATGAACCTCAATTCAACGAGCCTGCATCTGTAACCATTCTCCCTTTAACGTTGATGAACGTCGAGGAACGCACGCGCTTCGAGAGTTCACCAGCATCAGGGATCTGGCCGAAGGTTGGAATCTGGCCGGAGGTGGGAAGCCGAGCCATGCAGCGTATTGTGACCGGAGAATTCTGGGTCATAGTTCAACCGAAGAGATACCGCTATCTAACGTCAGTCGATGATGGCGTCGTAATTCGGATGGTCCTCAGTGAATACCTCGGATGTGAAGTGCGATGGGACTAGGCCCGGCACGTCTCCCTGCAGCCTTCACTCATTACCCTGAATCCTACTTCCTGCGCCCTGTCACCTGCCACGTGTTCTTTTCCCCTTGACACGCCATAAACTATAAGCTAATATATTTATTCGTGTGTTTGCCCCATGCGAATCACGCCCCAACCCCGCCCCGCGTCGCCTGCGTGGTGCTTCTGCCTATTCTCGGGACACAATTCTCGCTTCGCCGCAGGGGTACCTGGTTCTGTAATTTCTGGGATGTCGCGACATGATCTCCCGCACAACCTATTCGAAACAAACAACTTGTCAACGTTACATTTCGTATCAAATGCGCAACCCCTTCCTTTTCTATCGCTTGGACATCATCTCTCAAAAGTATGGGGGGCGCAGTTCAGGTGTCAGGTATCAGGAATCAGGATTCAGGGAGCAGGAGCCGAGTTTCGCTTTCGAATTTCGACTTCCCTCTCGCCACTCGCCACTGCCCCTATCTGCGTTCATCTGCGTTCCGCTTTTCTGTTTCTCTCAAACTTTCAAACCTTCCAACTTTCCAACCACGCTTTCCACTCGCCCGGCGGCGTACCGGAACCGCTCCGTCTGCGCTCCATCGACGCCGCGGCACACCAGCGCCCGCACGTCGAGCGTGGCTTCGGCGGCGTCGAGTTCCGCGGACGTGGCGTGCAGCGCAGGCACTTTGGGCAAAAATACCGGGCAGCAATCGTGGAACGGCTCAGCGGAAATGTCGTACGTGCCAATCTGTTTCGCGATTGCAAGGATCTCGATCTTGTCGTCGCCGGCCAGCGGACGAAACACTGGCATGCGCACGCAATCGCCCACGGCAACCATATTCTTCAGCGTCTGCGAGGCCACCTGCCCCAGGCTGTCGCCGGCGACAATGGCGATGGCGTGGTCGCGCCGCGCGAGTTGCTCGGCGATGCGCAGCATCAGCCGGCGGTAAAGCAGCAGGCGAAAAGTTTCCGGCGCGGAATGCACCACTTCGCGTTGGATTTCTTCGAACGGCACCAGGAAAAGTTTCGACGTGAACTGCCACGGCGTGAGCGTGCGCAACAGCTCTCGCGCCACGTGCACCGACGATTCGCCCGGCCGCGCGCCGCCGCCGTAGAAGTGCACGAACGTCATGTGCGCCCCTCGCTTCATCATTTTCCACGCGGCCACCGCGGAGTCGAACCCGCCGGAAAGCAAGCAGACCATGCGCCCGCCGGTGTTGGGCGGCAACCCGCCGGGTCCGGAAATGCGCCGCGCAAAGACCAGCGCCGGCCCGGGAGGGATCTCAATGCGGCAGGTCAGCTCGGGATGGTCGAGGTCCACGCGCACCTCGCGCCCCGCGCCGCGCAGATGGTCGAGCAAGTAGCCGCCCACGGTGCGCTCGATGACGGTCACATCGTGCGGAAACGATTTGTCGCTGCGCTTGGCGCGCACCGCGAACGACGAAAACTTCTCCGGCGCCACTTCCTCCCACGCCGCGCGGCACAGCGCGTCCAGGTCGCGTTCAGCCGTGCGTGCCACGGCAAACGAAGAAATGCCGGAGACGCGCCGCAGCCGCTCGATGGCCTCCGGGAGGTGCGCTTCATTGTCCAGCTCGATGAGCATGCGGTCGCCGGGGCGCCCGATGCGCGTCACAGAAAGCCCGTCGAGTGCGCGGCGCAATGCCAGCGAGAGTTTGGCCAGAAAGAAATTCCGGTTGCGGCCCTTGAGCCACAATTCGTGGTAGTGCACGACGATGACCGGTTTTTTCACCGCAACATTTCCCGGAGGATTTGCGTCTCTTCTATAGAGCCCAGCTTGAGCCGGGCCTATTGGAGTGCACCGCTGCCTCGCGCGGCTGCATCCAATTCACGCAGTATAGCAGCCGTTCCGCGGCTTGTCTCCGCGGCGGGCGCCGGTGGAACTTTTGCTCCCGGCCGGGGTTGTACTAGCACTGGAATTAGACTAGAGTCCTGCTCTCGCGGGCCTGGCTCACCCCCGGGCGCCGCGTCGGGCCATCCCGAGGCTTCGGGACGGCATCAGATGAATGCGAGCGCTCTGGTCCCCCGCAAGGCGGGAGGTGCAGATGTGGGTTCGCAGCGATTGGCGGGAATTTTTCCGAATTGCCGGCCGGCGGTGGTACAAGTTCCGCCCACCACGGCCAGTGGATCTCTCCGGCCGCGGGCGAGTTTCGCCCACGGAAGGCTTCAGCCTGCGTGAGCTGGACGACGCGGGTATCAGCATCGAGCAGGCGCAGACTTTCGGCCTGCCGGTGGACTGCGGGCGCGTCAGTGCCTACGGGCCCAACGTCTCGGCCCTGCGCGACTTCGCGCGCGCCGCGCGCGGCGGCAGCGGTTAAACTTTCGCTTCTCCCTCTTGACGCAGTGCACTATTCCTGTACACTTTATTTTTACCTGTTTTTTTGTCGGCGGGGTTTTCGATGGACGAAGTCGAGAGCCAACACGAGCTGGAATATCCGCACCGCGAAGCGGCCTTCTTTTACGGCCTGTTCCTGCGCGGCCATTCGCCGGAGAAATTGCGGCGCGACATCGAGGTGCCCGCGGACGTCCTCGCCAAATGGCACCGCGAAACCGAGCGCGAGCCCCAGCAGCGCGGCCGCTTCTTCCGCATCGTCGAGTTCCGCCGCCACGTGCTGGCCATCTTCGAATCGCTCATTGGGTACGACAGCAAGAAACAACTCCTGCAGTAGCGCGCTTCACTCTTTCCGCCTGCGTTCTCCCGCGTTGACAGTTTCGCGTTCACCGTTTACACTCGATTTGCTTGAGCTTCCGCCGGTTTTTTCCCGCTGGCATCTACTCCCCGGTAGCTCAATGGTAGAGCATTCGGCTGTTAACCGAAGGGTTGCTAGTTCGAATCTAGCCCGGGGAGCCAAACTTTTCTATCAGTTAGGGTGAACGCCCACCGCAACAGTTTCGGACTGTGCCCTATTTTGTGCCCCATCGCCCTCAGAAACGGCCTCACAGAGCGCGTCTACGGCCTTCCTCTGAGCGGTCTGTCCGATATGGCCGTACCGCTTCGCCATGCGCACGGACGTGCTGGCACTCCAACCCATTATGCTGGCCACCACGGAAAAGGGAATGCCCGCTTCCAGCATCCTCGTGCAACCTGTGTGCCGCAGATCGTGGAAGCGGCACTTCACGCCTGCCCGAATCTTCGCCGCTTCCCATGCCTCTTTCCATCGGCCAATCGGCTTTGTGGGGTCAGTGCTATGGACACAAACACTTGTGATGCCCCGATGCATGTCCTTGCGCTGCGCTAGGCCGTACTTCTCGAATTGGAAAACGTAGTGGTTAGCCTCGCGGCCCGGAAACAAGCTCGCCCAGAAGCTCAGGACTGCGAATGCACGGTCGTTTAGCGGGATCACGCGGCCCGCCCCGGCTTCTGTCTTGGACGCGCCTACTGTGAGCGTGCGCCCTACGAAGTCCGCTTGCTCCCACTTCAAGAGGCGAAGCTCTGAATACCGCATACAGGTGTTGAGAGCGAGCACTACAGCCGTGTAGAGCGAACGTGAACGACTCGCTTGGCACGCTTGAAGCAGTTTGGACTCTTCCTCGCGGCTGATTGCCCGGCCCACGTCATCGGTAGTGCGAAGCATTCTCACGTCCGGCTGGATTGCAAACCAAAGGCGATTCTTTTTCAGAACGGCCCGCACGGTTCCGACTTCGAGGTTCACGGTCTTGGGGGCAGCGCCCTCTTGCAGCCGTGCAGCCTGATAGCGTGCAACCTCTTCGCTGCGAATATCGCAGAGAAGCATTTTGCCGAAAAACAGATTCAAGTGTTTTAGGTTGGCCCGCTCGATTGCAACGCTTCGCGGGGCCAGGTGCGCTTCTTTCGCTGCAAGCCAAGTCTCAGCAGCCACGGAAAACAACTGGGCCGCTCGGTATCGTTCAATTCGGTTGAAGCCCTGCTCTAGCTCTCGACGCCGCGCATGTTCAGCAGCCCGCGCAAGCGTGCGAGAATTGCTCTTCGAAGATTCGCGGATCGCCTGCCCTGCAAACCGGAACTTGAACCACCACACACCACCGCGTTTGTAGAGACTCATTTCACACCTCGCTTTGCTTTCGGCGGCCTGCCGCCCTTTTTCCCGTTCTCTCGCGCAATCTCACGGATGCGCTCAATCCCGAACCGATTCACACGCGCCGCGTAACTGCGCTTCCCAAGCCAACTAGTGAATCTCTTTAGCTCAGCCTGATTCATGCCTCTATCCTAAACTGTTTCAGTTTAGATGTCAAGCCCTAAAGTGATAGAATCGGTCTTGCGCGGCTAGGGTCGCTCCCGAAAAGCGGTGCATCCCGGCCTGCCTGCCGCGCTCACTCCAAACCGGGAACCACGCGGGAGGTGGGTCTTGGCAAGGCACCGAAAACAGCCGCACTCCTTTGAGCAGTCAATGGCCAGGGCACGTCGTCTTGGACGGAAGCACGGAATCCTCCCTCCGGCATCCCAACTAACAGATCGGCAAAAGCAGGTCCGCAAAGCGATCAACGCCGACAATGGAAACGGGGGAGCGTTGCAGGCTTTTGAGTTTCTTACGCAGCGCATGCGCGTTCGCCCCAACACCCTGATTACTTGGCTTACGTTGGAAGCTTTTTCCCCTGCGGTCATTCTCCGAAGCGAGGAGCCGCTTTTCGGTGGCCCTGAGAACTGGCGAAGATCGCAGCAGCTCGCGGCACGGTTAAAGAAAGATGCAGATCACGTCCAAAGAGTGAATGGCAGTGAAGTCTTTCAGGCGATTTGCGACCATGTATGGAATCGTTCTGACCTGCGAAAGAGTGAGCGCCAGCAGGTACTCGATGATTTCAACTACCTGCCTGAGATTCTTCGCTGGTATGCAAGAAGGCTGGAGGAGCAAACGTGGATCGCACGCCGCTTTGAGCGCAATACGCCTTCAGGGACTAAAGTAGAAAGAGACTCTCTTCTCGCATTACTCAAAGACGTCCGAACACGGGCGGGGAAAAACTACTTCGAGAAGGTCGCTGCACTCATTTCGGCTGTTCGCGGAGTAGCAGGGCGACCTGGGGAGACAAGAGACACCCTAAGGAAGCGTTGGCAGAGAGGCGTGTCCAAGCTGCGACGCTAACCAGAAATCATCCGGCCACTTATCAGCGGTTTCCTTCCTAGCGAATTGCTCCCCAAAAGGGGACAACTCACCGCAGAGAGTTTTTCTCTGGTGTACCTGATTCAAAACATCTCCCCGATATAGGGTAACTCCCGAAAGCAAAGAATCAATTGGGAGGGAAACCAGAATGACTGAAAGGGCTTCGAACTTGCTAACTGTTAAGCAGTCCGCGTGCGAACTCGGCCTGTCTTGCGCCTGCTTAAGAAGTTGGATTTCGCAACGTCGGATCGGTTACACGCGACTGGGTCGTGCAATAAGAATCCCAGCGTCGGAAATTCGGCGGCTGATTGATTCAGGCTATGTACCGGCGCGGGAGAGGAAATCGTGACCGTGCACGGGAGCGAGTAGCCTAGCAGGCACACCCCAGCGCGTTGGCGGCGCGCCGGGAAAGGAAAACGAGTGACCAGTCAAGCCTATCTCGAAGGAGAGAGCAGTGCGTCAAGTGCAGAACCCTGCCGCGCACGAGATTTTTACGCACGCATCCCTTCCCGATTCCTCAAAGACCCCATGATCTCTCCAGATGCGAAACTGCTGTGGGCGTTGCTCAAAGTACATGCCGACGTCAAAACAGGCCGCACTTACGTCAAGGGTGAAACGCTGGAGCGCATCTTGAATTGGGGCCGACGCAAGCGCGAAAAGGCTCAAGCTGAGCTTTGCGAGGCCGGCTGGCTTCGGCTTGAGTGGAAGCGCGGCACGCGGGGCCGATGGGCCAGGCGAATCTATTTGGTGTGCGAGGGGCGCTCCACCGTTGCTCAATTCCAGCGCAGCGGTGAAACAGACCATCTTATCAGTTCCCACAGTCAGTCAGGTAAAGTCATCAAATACCACAAGCCTGACTCCCCAAGATAAGGAGTGACGTGACATGACCCTGACCCGGCTCTTAGAGATTGACATTCGCCTCTTGAGAGATGGCGAAGATCGCGGGCTGAGCTACGCGGAGAGGGTCTGGTGTGATCTCGGTGAACCAGCCGATCCTCGAAAGCTTTGTGAGGCTTTAGAAAAAATCCTTCACTGCTGTGTGGACGAAGGGATCGGCTATCCTGCGATTCTACTGAGGCGCAAGAAAGAAGTCGAACGCGGAACTTGGCAACCCAAGACAGCACCTCCAACGGTCGCCGCACAACCGACCGGCGGTGCTGCCTGTCCCGATTGCGGGGGGAAGGGTTTCATCACTCGCCTGGGCGGAGCCTCTGGTTCGCTTTGCTTTTCTTGCCGAGCTTGGGAGCATGCGTCCAAACTGAAATGCGATAGGGTAGGGCCATGAAAGAGACGGGCATTGGCAGGGAACAGCGAATAGCAACCAAACGCAAACGGCGCGGGCCGGGCAAGCCGTTTGTGAAGGGAGACGCCCGAATCAATCGGGCCGGCGTGCCTCTCGAATCCCTGGCGTTTCAAAATGCGCTGCGCGAGGCATTCGCCACTGAATTGACAAAGCCTTCTCCATTCGACCCGGAAGGCCAGCAGAACCGCTTTGAGCGCATCGTGCGGCGCGTTGTGGATTTGGCCGAGGCAGGACAATCCTGGGCCGTCGAAATGGTCTGGGACCGGATCGGGGGAAAGCCAATCCAGCCCGTAAGCGACAGCGACGGGCCACGGAAAGTGGAAGTCGTGATTCGCCAGGTAGGAAGTGACGACACTTCGGGTCTCCGAAGGTCTTAGCGCAAAGACTCGTTTACTCTCGCGTAGCGGCGGGACTAGGACGAGGGCGCGGTAGAAGCACAAATGCAGCGAGGAAGATGGCGGTGAGAGCAGCAATGCGAAGCCAGACGCGCGGAAAATCAACATGGGAGGTAACGGCGCGGTATCGAAGCCTTGACTCTTCTGCGGCTTGTCGGTTTTCTGTCGCTTCCATCCTCTCGATAATCTCATTGCGCTCAGCAAAGGGCATGGTGCGCGGGAACTTCAGCTCCCCCAGCGTCGGATGCTGCACTTTGTCGAGCTGGTCGTCTTGCAGGGTTGCCTCCGCTGCCGCCTGGTCGAACACATCCCATTTGACACGCCATTTGACAGGCGGAGTTTGCGGTCCAGCCCAGACAAACCCGTAGCCAGCGCGAAAGTGCCGACCTTCACGGTCTGGTCCAACACTCCACGGCACCCAGGCGCAGGCATACGCGATGGAGAGGCAGTAGATGGCGACGACGATGCGGCGGGGAAAGGTCGAGATGAGGAAATCGAGCATTGGACGACCAAAACCTAGTACGACCGAAGGCCGGTGTCAAGGCAGACGCAGTAGAACGGTGTAATACCGCGAAGACAGAAGACTTTGAAGCATCACAAATGGCCTGCGCGCAATCCCACGTGTACTTTGCCACGAAATTGGCCCCGCAGTAGAGCGTGCCAGGAGAATCGGGGGCGTGCGTCAGAATCCCCCTGTGCGTGAAAAGTGAAAATCGAGGACGGGACGCTCCTGCGATGCTTGCTCATGCGGGCCAAGTCATGCAGAATGAGCCGACCGAGAGATGCCCCGTGACTCTGAACCGCAGACACAAAGCTGGAGCGTTCCTAGTTCTCGTAGCAGCGGGCCTGAGTCTGTCTTTCGAGGCAAGCGCGAAACAGACGGCAGGAATTGTACTCCTTGGAGTCGCGGCAACGTGGCTCTTCGGCAGCGTGAGTCTGCGGGTGCTTGGGTTTGTGTCCTGTTCTCTCGGTTGCATCAGTGGCCTTTGCGTGGCGATTCTCCCGATTCTGAGCGAGAGAGACTCTTATCTCGCGGCGTCAGCGGAGTATGACCTTGCGCTCGCGGAGATTCGTGCAGCGGTTGCAAGAGCGCCAGTCTGGGAAATTAAAGGACTCCCGGAGGGAACCGTTGTAAGGCCACAGAACAAGACAGTGGTGCCGTCCCTGCAAGACAAATGGCAGGTGGTCAAAGAAGAAGTTGTAAGGCCACTGAATAAGTCAGTGGTGCCGCCCCCGCCGCCGGGCTTCACGGAAGATGTGAGCCCGTCAACCCAGATTCCGCGCCCACCGAAAGGGTTTTTCCCGGAGCCGCCAAAAAGAGAGGTGCAAATCCCGGCGGTCGGCCAGAAATGGCTCCGCCCGATGGATGCGCCTGCCGATTATGTTGTTGTCAGCATCCCATTTCCCGGCGATGCCTCTGACACAGCGATCATGTCCGAATTTCAGACTAAGTACCTTCTCCCGAGGCCGACGTTCTCGATTGCGGCCGCAATCCGGCCGCATCGCGCCCCTTTCTTGGGTGGAGTCGTGCTGGTCGCGGTTGGGCTGCTGGGGTTCGCCGCGATGTTGAAGTGGGGCCGCAAAGCGAAACCAGTTGCTATTGCCTCGCCTGCCGCCTAGCAACCCCGGAGTCCATTCCAGATCGTGCGCCTGAAGCGCCCCTGTGCGCGAGAAACGGCCAGCGTGGAAGTGTCCGCGATTGTCTGTGCTCGGTGCGTCAGTTTCTTGCGAGAGTGACTGTGCCCTAATTTGTGCCCCACCACGGTAGGAAATAGTCACAAACGGTAGCAGAGGGCTAGGACGCGGAATCGCCGCTACTGGCGCGGAGATTCAACAACATCGGCAACAGTGGTACTCCATCGTAGAATCGTTCGCCGCACCTGTTAACCGAAGGGTTGCTAGTTCGAATCTAGCCCGGGGAGCCACAACTTCCATCAATTAGAGGCGATTGCTCAGGCGCTGGAAAGCGGGTGCAGTGACTTTCACTCCGTATGAAATTTCTTCGTTACTAGAACCTGCATAATACCTCTTGACACAACATTTCTAGCCGCGCATGCTTGCGCAAGTTTCCGCTGCTTTCGCTTCATGAGTTATCAAGCTTTGCAAGTAATCAGGCAATTCGCGTGCGGCGGCCGAAGACCATGATTTTTCGGAAAGAACCCACTCTCAATGCGATGGCGCAACTGCTTGGAGCTGGATTCTTGGCCGCGGTGCTAGCCCTGCCAATTCCCGTGCAAGCTCAACAAGAACAAAACCCTTCGTCTGAAAACAGACAAAAGCTGTCCAATGCAAAGAAGAAACTTGTATACGGGGCAGAGGTCGATTTCCTGTCTGGTTTCCTTTGGCGTGGTATGACGCTGACCGACAAACCCGTAACGCAACCGGCGGCATGGATATCTAAGTCTGGATTGTCATTCACAGTCTGGAGCAGCACCCATTTGACACACGAACCGGGGGCGAAATTATTCAACTTCACCGACTTAATTCTGACATATAGCCGCGATTGGAAAAAGCTCACGATTGAACCCACACTGGAAGGCTACGTGAATCGGCCGCCTACTGGCGAATTCGACCCCCACACGATGGAGGTCGCGCTGAAGTTGTCTTATCCCATAGGGCCATTCACTGCATTCACGAGCCACGCCATCGATTTAATAGCTTATCGTGGCGCGTACTTTGGAGAAACGGGGATTACTTACAAGCGCACCATGAAGAAAACAGACCTCGAACTTACCATCCGCTCGGGATGGGCCTCATCTAAGTTCAACAATGGGTACATCGGCGTCAACAAACCGGCAGTCAATTTTGTCGGGGTTGACGGCGGGTTGGCATTCAATTTGAATTCGCACTTGTATATCCGACCGCATCTTGAATTCAACCGCATGATTGATCGGCAACTTCGTGCGGTCTCGCTGAAGCCAACCTTTTTCACCTTCGGCCTGACCATGGGGATGGAATTCTAATCACTGCCTTGGACTCGCGCATGAAAGAGCTGACAACGCCACTAACTACTTCTGAGGTCGCCTGTTTTTGAGATGCTGACTTGTAATTCATTCCGCCTGCGGTTGCTGGAGGACTTATGACCTACGGACAAAAACTAACCGGCCAGCTTGTGGCTGTGGCCATCTTCAGTGCAGGGATTTCCATGAGCCTTAGCTATTTCGAGTTCCGTAGGCTCATTCTTGGTGAATTGCGTCAACAGGCCCTCACGGTCGCAGCGACTACAGCTTCATTCATAGATGGGGATGCTCACAGGGAAATCAAGACGCGAGAAGACGAATCCAGCCTAAATTATAAAAAGCTAGTTCAACAATTGAGGCGCGCACGTGATGTCAATCGGCTTGTAGACAAACACGTGAAGTTCATTTACACAATGCGGCACTCGCCATCAAACTCCAACCTCTTGGAGTTCGTTGTTGATGCCGAGGAAAACGTAGAAGAGTTTTCACATGTTGGAGATATCTATAAAGGCAAGACAGAAAACCCCACAAATCTTGAAGAGCTTCAGGCCGACAACTATTTTACGGTGGACCAATGGGGTGAATTCCTCAGCGCAACTGCACCAATCAAAGACAGTGCCGGAGAGCTTGTCGGTGCTGTTGGAGTTGATATCGCAGCGGAGGGTGTTCGTGCAAATCTTGCCAGAGTCACTTACACGAGCTTAGCCTCCTTGGGCATTTCAATTGCGTTCGCATTTGGGCTCTCTTGGATACTGTCCGCTCGAGCTGCCAAGCCGATTTATGCACTCCGAGATGTCGCAGCAGCAGTGCAAAGAGGCGACTTGGATGCCAGGACGGCTGAGAGATTGCGAGGTGAATTAGGCGAAGTGGCATCCTCCATGGCGGGCATGGCTTCGGGCCTCAAGGAAAGTGAGAGGATTCGGCAAGCTTTTGGGCGATATGTCTCTCATGAAGTGCTTCAGAAAATCCTTTCAAGCCAGGACCTATCGAAACTAAGTGGCAACCGAAGGCGCATAACTGTCCTCTTTGCAGATATCAAGGGATTCACAAGAATTGCAGAATCACTCTCGCCGGAAGAGGTGGTCACTTTTCTAAATTCTTACTTCTCGGCGATGATTGAGATTATCTTCCGCAACCATGGAACGCTTGACAAGTTCATTGGCGATGGGTTGATGGTTCTATTTGGAGCTCCAATGGACGACCAGTTCCAAGAAGAGCATGCAATCCAAGCAGCGATTGAGATGCAGCGAGAAACCAAAAGAATATGCGAAGACTGGCTGAAACAAGGTCGCCCCCCAATTCAAATTGGGATTGGAATAAACTCTGGAAACGCTATAGTTGGAACCATCGGCTCTGAAACGAGGATGGAATACACCGCCATCGGAGACGCGGTAAACGTGGCGGCGCGACTCGAGTCTATAACGAGAGAGGTGGAGGCAGACATCCTCATGACCGATAAGACTTACGAAGCAGTCCGTCACGTCGTCAGTGCAAAGAGCCTTGGTAGTGTTCAAGTAAAGGGGCGAACACAACAAGTTCAGCTTTATTCGGTGATTGGGTTGAGAGAGAAGCCGGAGCGTGTTCCTTAGGATTTTGCTTTGCGGGGACTGGTCTGGACAAACTCGGGGCAGCGCTGCGCGAATTCGACGCCGACTTCGAATTTTCCTTCTCCGGCAGACTTGAAGTAAACGACAAAACTCTTCTGCTCTGTCTGATTGAGCTTGTTGGTCAGCAGGAGTTTTTGTCCAAGGCGCAGGTTCGTGGAGAGGATCAGCAGGCCCCCATCGGAGTTGACGTGCATCAGCTCCGCCTCTTCGTGGAAAGGCTTGCGGCCGGGAAGGTAGCCGTACACAAAGACCGGGATGCGCAGCGCCAAACGCGGGCTGCGGCGGCGCTCGTGGGGCGGCGAACTGCGCACTGCGCCCTTGGGCAGGGCAGCCTCGTCGCGAGCTTTCTGCGCTGTCTTGAGCTGCTCGTAAATGCGACTCAATCGTGCCTCGCGCTAAACGTAATCCTACGCCGGAGAATCAGTCTACCGTTGTCCTTGTGCGCATCACAATAAACCATTCGTACCAGAACCGTAAAGGTCAATAGCGCCACAAGGTTACTGGGCGAGTCTTTTCCATTTCGGTACGGCCTGCGGTAGCGCATGAATTGCGACGTGTTCTCCGCCTTGCCTCGCTGGCGCAGCAAAGATAGAATCCAGCCATTGCAGCACGACCGCGAAGTCATATGCTTCGCATTCGCCACCATGGTTGACCGAGATCCTTTCACGGAATCCAACCGCTCCGCACCGGATGGCCGCGGCTTCTGGAGCCTGATCACCACGCAGTTCCAAGTGGCCTTCAGCGACAACACGCTGAAGAGCCTGGTGAGTTTTCTCATCCTGGGCCGCGCGTTGCCACAAGAAAAGAGCGATTTGCTGGTTTCCGCCGTCGCCGCCATCTTTTCCGCAACGTTTATTCTTTTTTCCATGACCGGCGGTTTCCTGGCCGACCGCTATAGCAAGCGCAGCGTCACCATCGCCATCAAGTGCTTCGAAATCGGCGTGATGTTCGTCGCGCTGGCCGGATTATTGCTGGACCATCTGCCGGTGCAGATCGCCGCCGTGTTTCTGATGGGAGTGCACAGTGCGCTTTTCAGCCCGTCGAAGTACGGCCTGCTGCCGGAACTGCTGCCGCAGAAGCGGCTTTCGTGGGGCAACGGCGTGCTGGAATTGACCACCTTCGTCGCCATCATCGGCGGCACCGTCGCCGCGGGCCTGATGGCCGAACACTTCGCGGGCCGGCAGGGCTGGTCGGGAGCCATCCTGGTGGGGCTCGGTGTGGCGGGATTGCTGGCCAGCCTGGGCATCGCGCGCGTGCCTGCCGCGGACCCCGCCAAGAAATTGCGCATCAATTTCGTCGGCGACTTCTTCGAAAAGATGCGTGATGTCCGTCGCGACCGCGTCCTGTGGCTCTCCGTGCTGGGCAACGCCTACTTCTGGGCGCTCGGCGCATTGCTTCTGCTGAATATCCTGGTCTATGGAAAAGAAACGCTGCAAGCGGACGCGTCGCAAATCAGCTATCTGCAGGCTAGCGTAGCCATCGGCATCGGTCTGGGTAGCTTTGCCGCCGGCTACCTTTCCGCAAACAAGATCGAACTGGGCTTGATTCCGTGCGGCGCCATCGGCATCAGCGTGTTGTGCGCCGTGCTGGGAAAGCCGCATCTCTCCTACGGGACCGTTCTGGCGGACCTGGGTCTGCTCGGTTTCTTCGCGGGATTTTTCGCGGTGCCCGTCAACGCGCTGATTCAGCACCGCCCGGACGAATCCCGCAAAGGCGGCGTGATTGCCGCGTCCAATCTGCTTTCCTTCGTGGGAATTTTTTTGGCCACCGGCATTTTCTATGCGCTGAAGGCCCTGCTGAATTTCTCTCCCGGGCAAATTTTCCTGGTGAGTGCCGGCGTCACGTTTGTCGCCACCGTGTATGTGCTCTGGCTGCTGCCGGAAGCGCTGGTGCGTCTGGCTCTGCTCTTCATGACCAAGTCGGTGTACCGCATTCGCGTGGAGGGCCGCGACAACATCCCCGAAAAAGGCGGCGCGCTTTTTGTGTCCAATCACCTCTCCTTCGTGGACGCCGCGCTGCTCACCGCCTCCACCGACCGCTTTGTCCGCTTCATCATGTTCAAGGGCATCTACGACCATCCGATGGTCTGGCCCTTCGCGAGGATCATGCAGGCCATTCCCATCTCTTCCCTGCTGCGGCCGCGGGACATGATCCAATCGCTACGCACCGCGAGCGAAGCCATCCAGAACGGCGAAGTGGTGTGCATCTTCGCCGAAGGTCAGATCACCCGCATCGGACAGATGCTTCCCTTCCGCCGCGGGTTCGAACGCATCATGAAGGATGTGGACGCGCCGATTATTCCCGTCCACCTCGATGGCGTATGGGGTAGCATCTTCAGCTTTGAAAGCCGGCGCTTCCTCTGGAAAATCCCGCGCGCGCTGCCCTACCCCACCACGGTGAGCTTCGGCAAGCCGCTGCCCGCCACTTCCACAGCCATGGAAGTGCGCCAGGCCGTGCAGGAGCTGGCCAGCGAGGCGTTCCAGCACAAACGGCGCCGCCTGCGCACGCTGCATCGCTCCTGGCTGCTCAATGCGCGCTGGCACCCATTCCGTTTCGCCATGGCCGACCCGCGTGTGCCCAAGCTGCGCTTCGGCACGGCGCTGGTGAAGACGATTTTCCTCGCGCGTCGCTTGCGCAAGGAATGGCGCGGGCAAAAGATGGTCGGCCTCCTGCTGCCGCCTTCGGTGGCCGGAGCGCTGGTAAATTTTGCGGCGCTGCTGTGTGGAAAAATCCCTGTCAACCTGAACTACACCGCTCCGGACGACGTGATCGCCGCCTGCGCGCAACAGTGCGGAATCGAAACCGTGGTCACATCGAAAGCCTTTCTCGAACGCGTCAAGCTGCAAGTGCCCGGCCGCACCATCCTGCTGGAAGAATTGGCCGACAAGCCGCGCGTAACCGAGAAGCTGGCCGCGCTGGCGATGAGCTGGACCTTCCCGGCGGGCATGCTGGAAAAATCGCTGGGCCGCGAAAAGAAGGTGAAGCTGGACGATTTGGCCACGGTAATTTTTTCGAGCGGGAGCACCGGCGAGCCCAAGGGCGTGATGCTCACGCACTACAACGTGATGGCCAACGTCGAGCAGATGACCCAGGCACTCGGCTTCCGCCACACCGATCGCATCCTCGGCATCCTGCCCTTTTTCCATTCCTTCGGATACACGGTGACTATCTGGCTGCCCGCCGCGCTTAGCGCCAGCGTGGTGTACTATCCGAATCCGCTCGATGCGCAGGCCATCGGCACGATGGTGCGCGAATATGGCGCCAACTACCTGCTGGCCACACCCACGTTATTGCAGGCCTACATCCGCCGCGTCGCCCCGGAGGATTTCGGCAGCCTGGAGACGGTGATCGTCGGCGCGGAGAAACTTCCCCAGCGCACCGCGGAAGCGTTCGAGGAGCGCTTTGGCGTGCGCCCCCTGGAGGGTTATGGCTGCACGGAGTGCGCGCCCGTGGTGGCCGTCAACACGCGCGACTTCCGCGCGCCGGGCTTCCGCCAGGTGGGCGCCAAGCGCGGCCGGATTGGCCACCCGCTGCCCGGCGTCAGCGTGCGCATCGTGGACCCCGACACCATGCAGCCGTTGCCGCTCGACACGCCCGGGCTGATGCTCGTCCGCGGGCCCAACGTGATGCAGGGCTACCTGGGCCGGGCGGACAAAACGGAGGATGCCCTGCGCGACGGCTGGTACGTCACCGGCGACATCGGCTCCATGGATGAGGACGGCTTCCTCACCATCACCGACCGGCTTTCGCGCTTCAGCAAAATCGGCGGTGAAATGGTGCCGCACTTGAAGATTGAAGAGAAACTGCACGAGCTGGCCGGCGTGACCGAGCAGACCTTTGTCGTCACCGGCGTGCCTGACGGAAAAAAGGGCGAGCGGCTGGTGGTGCTGCACACGCTGTCCGAAGAGCGCATCAAGGAAATTATCGAAAAACTTTCGAAGTCCGATTTGCCCAACCTGTGGGTGCCCCGCGCCAACCAGTTTTTCCGCGTGGAGACGCTTCCCTACCTCGGCACCGGCAAGCTCGACCTCCGCCGCGTGCGCGATGAAGCGGTGAAGCTCTCCGGCGAGTGATGCGACGCCCGGCACGAGCTTGTCAGGCCGCGGCGGGCGCTTTCCCGAGGAGAATGTAGGAGAGCATCCACGAGCACGTTGGACCCTCCGACTGCACGCGAAAACCAGCCGCTTCGAGCAGGGGGATATTGTTGCGGATATCGTTGCGCCCCATGCGGTGACCGAAACCGAGAGAGGTGAAAAAGCGGCCCACCGCGCCCGAGGGAGGCTTGAAGTCCACCGCCAGAAATCGGCCGCTGGGTTTGAGAACGCGATGGACTTCGGCGAAAGCCGCCGGGCGAATTCGCTTGGGCAGATGGTGAATCATCAGGCTGCTCAGCACCGCATCGAATTCGCCGTCGCCGAATGGCAACGATTCGATCACGGCGGTTTCGAAGCGCACGTCCACGCCGATACGCACGGATTTCTGGCGGGCGCGCGCGACCATTTCCGGAGCCGGGTCAATGCCTGCCACTGCCCCAGATGCACCGACGCGACTCCGCGCACTAATCGCCAGCAAGCCGGTACCGCAGCCCACATCGAGAACTTTTTCGCCGGGCCGCAAGCTAACCAAGTCGAGGGTAATCTCCCGCAGGCGCGTCTCGCCGCCAAGAGTTAGTGCGCCCATCAGCACGTCGTACCAAAAGGCCCAGTGAATCGTCTTGCCCGGCGTGTGTGGATGCTGATCAGAGTTTGATTCCGTCATTCGCCGCGACTCTCCTTGGCACTGAGAGAATAGCCGACTTCGAGCGCACGAACAAATGCGCGGATTCGCGAAGGCATAAATTTCAAAGGGAAAGGATTCGGCTATACTTTGACCGTCGCATGCCCTTCATGGACACAACTTCCCTGATCACCCTCTCGCTGGGTTTCGCGCTGGGCTTGCGGCACGCTACCGACGCGGACCACATCGTCGCCGTCAGCACGCTGGTGAGCAACGCCGGGGGCGCGCGGCGCGGCGCGAAAGTTGGGGCGTTCTGGGGCGCAGGCCACCTGTTGACCATCTTCGTGATTGGCAGCGTGCTGGTGATGCTTCGCCTGAAAATTCCGCCGCCGGTGGAATGGGCGCTGGAGTTGATGGTGGCTCTGGTGCTCATTGGCCTGGGCGTCAGCACCATCTTCAAGTGCTTCACCGGACGCTTCCACTTTCACCAGCATCAGCACGGCGAGCGAGCGCACGCCCACTTGCATTTCCACACAGCTGACCGGCCGAATCACGAGCATAACTCCCACTCGCCGCAACTTCGGAACCATCGCGCACCACTGCTCCTCGGCATGGCCCACGGCCTGGCCGGAACGGCGGGTCTCGCGCTGCTGGTGCTGACGTCGATTCCCACGCGCACGCTGGGCATTCTCTATTTGATTGTGTTTGGGCTGGGTGCGCTGGCGGGCATGGCCGCATTCGGCCTGGTACTGGGCGGCGCGCTGGCCCTGCCTGCGGCCCACGAGACACACCGCTTGCAGTGGCTCAACGGCATGCGCTTGGTGGCCGGCGCGAGCAGCGGAGTGCTCGGCGTCGTGCTGGTGTGGCGCGCCCTTCTGCAGCACGCCTGGCCATTCTAGTTTTGTACAGCACAGGCTTGTTGCCTGTGCTACGGCAAGAAAACTCTTCCACTTCCCAACGCCAAAAAGTAGGATACGCGCGCAAGAGGTGGTCGAAGACCCTCGGAGAGGTGCAATCATGAGAAACAAAAGAGAATTGTGGCGGCAAGCGGGATTGTTGCTGGCGAGCATGGTCATTCTTTTCGGTGCGCTGCCTGCGGCAGCGCAAGAACGCGAGGGCGCCAAGCCAAAATATGACCCAGCCCTTTTTCGCGCAAAGCAATGGCGGCTCATCGGGCCCTTTCGTGGCGGGCGCTCGATCGCGTCCACTGGTGTAGCGAGCGATCCGAACACGTATTACATGGGGGCCGCAGGCGGCGGCGTGTGGAAGTCCACCAACAGCGGCAATACGTGGACGGCGCTGACCAACAAGTGGACCGTGAGTTCGATTGGCAGCATTGCTGTAGCCGACTCCGACCCCAATGTGGTTTACGTGGGTACGGGAGAAGCCTGCATTCGCAGCAATGTTTCCCCTGGTGACGGCATGTACAAGTCCACCGACGCAGGAAAAACCTGGAAGAACATTGGCCTGCGCGAATCGCAGGCCATCAGCAAGATCGTGGTGCATCCGAAGAACGCGGACATCGTGTACGTGGCAGCGCTGGGCCACATCTGGGGACCGAACGCGGAGCGCGGCGTATTCCGCACGATGGACGGCGGCAAAACGTGGGAGAAGGTGCTCTACAAAGACGACAAGACCGGCGCGATTGACATTGCCATGGACCCCAACAACCCCACGATTCTCTTTGCCGCGATGTGGGAAGGCTGGCGCACTGCGTGGGGCATGAACAGCGGCGGGCCCAATAGCGCGCTGTACAAATCCACGGACAGCGGCAGCACGTGGAAGCAGATTCAGGGCCACGGATGGCCAGAAGGGATCGTCGGCAAAATCGGCGTGGACGTGAGCCGGGCGGATTCGAACCGCGTGTACGTCATCCTCGAAGCGCTGGAAGAAAAGGGCGGCATGTACGTGTCCAGCGACGGCGGCAATAGCTGGACGCACCCCACTGACGATCACCGGCTGCGGCACCGTCCGTGGTACTACACGCACACGGCTGCCGACCCGCAGGAAGTGAACACCGTCTATGTGCTGAACACCGGAGTATTCAAGTCCACCGACGGAGGGAAAACCTTCGCTCCCCTCAGCGGCATTCCCCACGGCGACCACCACGACTTTTGGATCGATCCGAACAACAACAAGCGCATGGTGGACGCGAATGATGGCGGCGCCACCGTGAGCATCGATGGCGGCCAGTCGTGGACGCGGGAAGATACTCTGCCCACCGCGCAGTTCTACCACATCACCGCGGATAACGATTGGCCGTACCGCATCTGCGGCGCGCAACAGGACAATTCCAGCGTCTGCATCCGCACGCGCAGCGACCGCGGCACAATCGGCGCGTGGGAATGGGGCCCGGTGGGCGGCGGCGAAGCAGGCTACATCAGCGTGGACCCGAAGAACCCGGACATCGTGTACGCCGGCGAGTACTTCGGCATCCTCACGCGCTACGACCGGCGGACGGGCCAGTCGCAGAACATCACCGTCTGGCCGGACAACACCGACGGCTGGGGCGCGGAGACGCTGAAATATCGCTTCCAGTGGACCATGCCCATCCTCGCCTCGCGCTACGATCCCAACGTGGTCTATTACACGGGCAACGTCGTCTTTCGCACCACCAACGGCGGCATGAGCTGGGATGTGATTTCACCGGACCTGACACGCAACGACAAATCGAAGCAGGGCCGCTCCGGCGGGCCCATCACCGGCGAAAACATCAGCATGGAGTATTACAACCTGATTTTCAGCTTCGCCGAATCGCCGCTGGACAAAAACGTGCTGTGGGCCGGAGCCGACGACGGCCTGATTCACGTTTCGCGCGACTACGGCAAGACGTGGACCAACGTCACGCCCAAGGAAATGCCCGAGGGCCGCGTGAGCCAGCTCGATGCCTCGCCGCTGGACCCGGGCACGGCGTACGTGGCGCTGGACCGCCACGAGTTCGACGACTTCAAACCCTACATCTGGAAGACCAGCGACTTTGGCAAAACGTGGAAACAGATTGGCACCGGCATTGCCGAAACCGCCTACGTCAGGGCCGTCCGCGAGGACCCCAAGCGCAAGGGCCTTCTCTATGCGGGAACGGAAACGGGCGTGTGGGTTTCGTTCGACGACGGCGGCAACTGGCAGTCGCTGCAACTGAACCTGCCGGTTTCTTCCGTCCGCGACCTGATTGTGAAGGACGACGACCTGGCAGTGGCCACGCACGGCCGCTCATTCTGGATTCTGGACGACCTTTCCCCATTGCGGCAGCTCAGCGATGAAATTGCCAAGGCCGACGTGCATCTCTTCACCCCGGGGACCGCAGTGCGGGTCCGCGGAGGAGGCGGCGGAGGCGGAGCTGCCCGCGGAGCGATCACCGGCGACAATCCTCCAGCCGGAGCGGAGATCTACTACTACTTGAAGACGGAGCAGAAGGAAGAGATCACCCTCGAGATCCTCGACTCGGCCGACAAGGTCGTGCGCAAGTATTCCAGCAAACCGAAGCCGGGCGAGGAGCAGCAGGCCCAGCAACCGGCCGGCGGGCGCCGCGGAGGCGGGCCTCCGACCCTGCTGCCCACCGCCGCCGGCATGCAGCGCTTTATTTGGAATTTCCGATACGAGATGCCGGACTTCGTTTCCACCGTCATCTGGGACATGGGCGCACCGCGCGGGCCCATCGCCATGCCCGGCAAGTACTCCGCGCGCCTGACCGTGGCGGGGAAGAGCTATACGGCGCCCTTCGATGTGAAGCTCGACCCGCGCGTGAAGGTGTCGCAGGCCGACCTGCAGAAGCAGTTCGATTTCAACTCGCAGATTCGCGACTTGCTCGGCGAAATTCACGCCGAAGTCACAGAAATCCGTAGCGTGCGCGAGCAGTTTCAACTCCTGAAGAAGCGACTGGCGAAGCACGCGAAAGGAAAAGAGATTGCCGCCGCCGCGGATGCCATTGACAAGAAGATGCTGGCCGCCGAGGAACAGTTCATCGAAGTGAAGGCCAAGACCAACCAGGACATGTGCAACTACCCGACCATGCTCTCGAGCAAGATTGCCTGGCTGGACAACGTCGTGGACAGCGCCGACACCGCGCCCACCAAACAGTCCCATGAATTTTACGAGGAAATGCGCAAGTGGGCGCAGCGCGAGATGGCCAAATGGAAAGACATTAAGGAGAAGGACATCGTCGCGTTCAACGACATGATGCGCAAGGAAAACATCCCGCTCGTGGGCGCATTCCGCGGCGCGGGCACGAAGGCGGCCGCGTCAGATGATGACGAGCCCAACGATAAACCTTAGAAAGACGCCGGCGGAGCAAACGTGGTTCCCGGGGGGCACGTCACGCCGTGCCCCTCTTATTCAAATTGCACCCCTACGAATTCTTTTGGAGAACGCGCGCCCAGTGGGAGAGATGATTGAGCGAGAGTTCGTGCGTGCGGTCGAGTTCGAGCGGCGTGATGGAAATGTTTCCTGAAAAAACGGCTTCGTAGTCGGTGTCCGCCTCGACGCCGTCCTTTTGAATCTGTTCGTGCAGCCAGTAGTGCAGGTGTCCGCCCGGGTCGATATCTTCTTTCAAGATGTTGCGCGTGATTTTCTTGGACTGGCGGGTAAAGCGCACGCCGCCGTTCCACTGATTCGGCACGTTGACGTTGAGCAGTACGCCCCGCGGCATTCCTTCCTTCAGCATCAGTTCCGCCAGCGTCCGCGAAAACTTCGCCGCCTCGACGAATTGGAAATCCTTGCCTTTGTACGCCACGCTGAGGGCCGCGGTGGGGATGTGGTGGATCACGCCTTCCATGGCCGCGCCCACCGTGCCCGAGTAATACACGTTTTCGCCCATGTTGCCGCCGGCGTTGATGCCGGAAAGCACCAAGTCGGGCGGCGTCGGAAAAAGTTTATTCAGCGCAATGATCATCGCATCGGTGGGCGTGCCGTCAATGGCCCACTCGCGCTCGGCAATCTGCTCCACGCCGATGGGCCGCTTCAGCGTGATGGACTGTGCGTGCCCGCTGCGCTCTTCGGCCGGCGCCACCACGCTTATGGTGCCCAGGTCCTCCAGCGCGGCGACGAGCGCGCGCAGGCCCTCGGCGTGAATGCCGTCGTCGTTGGTGACCAGAATGTGAGGCAAAGCCATATTCGTGCGTCATCCTGAGCGGAGCGAAGGATCTCTCTTCGGTTTTTCTGGAGAGCGATTATCCAGAGGGATTCTTCGGCCGCCTGCAGCGGCCTCAGAATGACGGCCGCACTAGAAAGAGAATGGTCGGGACGACTGGATTTGAACCAGCGACCTCACGCACCCCAAGCGTGCGCGCTACCAGGCTGCGCTACGTCCCGACCGAGTACTTCTTCGTTCGACAAACCGTCGCTGGGGACCAGCGACCTTCCCGACTCGTCGGGACGCGCTACCAGTCCCGCTCTGCGGGATACGTCCCGACCGATGATGCGCGAGTTCTAACTGCAATCACCAGAATATCACCCGCGTTTGAGGAGCGTCAAGATTGCCTGCAGCTCGTCGCGCAGCTCGAGTAACCGTTTGCGATGCGCCGTCGAGCCGCGCGGCGCAGGCGCCAGCGTCTCCGGTGCGCTCGCAGCAGCATGTCCATTGCCGCCTTGCCCGCCATCCGCGAGATGTTTGCGCGCGCCGGCGATGGTGAAGCCTTCCTCATACAGCAGCCGCTTGATCTCCAGCACCGTCTCGATGTCCTCGCGGCGGTAGAGCCGGTGTCCGCTGGGCGCCTTCACCGGCTGGAGCATGGGAAACTCCGTCTCCCAGTAGCGCAGCACGAACGCCTTGGTCGCCGTCAAACGGCTCACTTCGCCGATGCGGAAGAGATTCTTCTGCGGGAGTTCTACGTGTTGGCCCTGGTCCGCCATGCGCACAATAATCGTATGCCGTTTTCGCGGAGTGTCAACTGTCGCGGCCGGTTATAGGCGCTGCTACCTTTTCTTCAGCCGGATCTTAAATTGGATGGGCGTGCCGGTGAAGTCGAACGCCGTGCGGAGCTGATTTTCAAGAAATCGTTGATAGGAAAAATGCATCGGCTTGGCCTGGTTGGTGAACAGCACGAAGGTGGGCGGCGCGGTGCCCGCCTGGGTGATGTAAAAGATTTTCATTTCGCGGCCGGCGGGTGAAGTGCCGCGGGCCAGGTCCACTTTTTCGAGCCAGCGGTTCATTTCGCCGGTGGTGACCCGCCGCAGGCGCGCCGCGGCCACCTGGTCAATCAGCGAGAAGAGTTTTCCGGTGCGCTCGCCGGTGAGCGCGGAAAGAAAAATCACCGGCGCGTAGTCGAGGAATTTCAGCTTGTAGCGGACCATCTTCTCGTAGTCTTCGAGCAGCTTTTGCGGTCCCGTTTTCTTCTTGGGGCCTTTCTGATCCCGCGCGTCGCTTTTGCCCATCGCTGTTTGCGCGAGGTCCCACTTATTCATCACTACAATGACGGAGCGGCCGGACTGCTCTGCATAGCTGGCGATGGTGGCATCGTTCGAGGTGACGCCCTGCGCCGCGTCCACTACCATCAGCGCGATGTCCGCGCGTTCCAGGTTTTTGCGGGCCATCACCACGCTTAGCTTTTCCGCGACGAGCTTGGTCTTTCCTTTGCGGCGGATGCCGGCCGTATCCACGAAGCGGTAGTCTTTGTCGTTATAACGGACCAGGGTATCCACGGCGTCGCGCGTGGTGCCCGGCTCGGCGGAGACGATGGCGCGCTCTTCGCCAACCATGCGGTTCAGCAGCGTCGATTTTCCCACGTTGGGCCGTCCGATAATGGCGATGTTCAGCGCCTCGACTTCTTCCTCGTCCGGCGCTTCCGGAAAATCGCGGGTGATGGCATCGAGCAGGTCGTCCACGCCGGTGCCGTGTTCGGCGGCAATCGGAAAAATATCTTGCGCTAATTCATAAAAGACATGGGAGGCGGAGGTCTGCGCTTGCGAATCCACTTTGTTCACGGCGATGAGCAGGCGCTTGCCAGTGCGGCGGAGCAACTGCGCGAGTTCTTGATCGAGCGGTGTCACGCCCGCGCGCGAGTCCACCACGAGCACCAGCACGGCAGCCAGTTCGATGGCCAGGCGCGCCTGGCGCAGGATTTCTTTGGGAATGGTGGCCTTGTCGTCGGGGACGATGCCCCCGGTATCCACCACTTCAAAGGGGCGGCCCAGCCAAGTGGCGGTGCCGTAGATGCGGTCGCGGGTGATGCCCGGCTCATCGGTGACGATGGAGCGGCGGCTGGCCGTCAGGCGGTTGAAGAGGGTGGACTTGCCCACGTTGGGGCGGCCCACGATGACCACCGACGGCAATCCAAGTGTGGCTTTCACTTCCATGCGTCCCCTTTGCGCTGCGTGCAAACAAACTAGTTTACCGCAGAAACCTCCGTCGCGGTGCGCCGCTGCCAATGGGCGCGGAATCGGTCCCACAAGGAAACGTCTCCTCGGCGCTCTCTTGACCTTGTCGGCAGAGTGGACTATAGGTATTTCATCATTATTGGGGGCAGGATGGGGCTTTACGTTTCGGGGGAAGACGCGGAGCAGTTTCCAAGAGCGACGCGCTTGCCTCGCCAATCGTTCGTATTCTTCATCAGGAGAGCGAAATGAATCGAAAAGCTTGGGGTGTGTTTGTAGGCGCAGCACTGGTGGGTGTGGCGCTGCTGGCGCTGCTGTTGACGCCGGCGGCTATGGCGCAGACGTTTCGCGGGACGATTCTCGGCACCGTGTCTGACCAATCCGGTGCGGTGGTGCCGGGCGCAAAGGTCAAGGTGCGCAATGCGGATACCGGCCTGGTCCGCGAAACGCAAACCGCGGACGATGGCAGCTTTTCCGTGCCCGAGCTTCCTATCGGCACCTATGTCGTCACCGTGGAGAAGGCCGGCTTCCAGACGGCGGTAACTTCCGGCGTGCGCGTGGAAGTCGCCGCGGAAAGACGCGTGGATGCCACGCTGAAGGCGGGTGAAGTCACTACTCGCGTGGAGGTTTCCGCAGAGGACCTGGCCGTGGTGGAAACCACGTCCAACGTGCTCGGCGGCTCTTTCCAGTCCAAGTTGATGCTCGACCTGCCGGTGAACGGCCGCGACTACACCAAGCTGCTCATCATGGTGCCCGGCGCGGCGGGCGAGCCCAATGGCGGCGGTGATTCGCCGGGCAGTTACGGCCTGTTCAGTGTGAACGGTAACCGCGGCCGCTCGAACAATTTCCTCCTCGACGGCACGGACATGAACGACGGCTTCCGCAATCTGCCGGCCATCAACCAGGGCGGCGTGTTTGGCACTCCCGGCACGGTGCTGCCGATGGAGTCCGTTGCGGAACTGAAAATACTCTCGAACTCGGAACCGGAGTTTGGCCGGAACTCCGGCTCGGTAGTGAACATCGTCACCAAGAGCGGCACGAACACGATCCACGGCAGCGCGTTCTGGTTCTTCCGCGACGATTCGTTGAATGCGCGCAACTACTTCAATGACAAGCCCAACCCCAAGGACCAGTTCCGCAACCATCAGTACGGCTTCGCCGCCGGCGGCCCGCTGGAGAAGGACAAGACGTTCTGGTATGTCGCCTACGAAGGGCAACGCGAGGATGTGGGCGTAACTTCGCTCAACACCGTGCCCACGCTGGCGAACTACGCCGCCGCTATCACCACACTCGGCGGCAATGCCGGCGCGTGTACGACGACGGTCTTCGCTTGCATCACCGCGAACGGGCCTGCGCCTGCAGGGACCGGGGTCGTCAATCCGGTCCTCTTTAATCTGTACACCTTGTGCAACACGAATGGCCATTGCTCCGGCGGGAAGGACGTCTGGCCGACGACGATCGTTTCCAGCGCCTCCGCCTTCAACCGGGCGGACAGTTTCATCCTCAAGCTGGACCACAACTGGGACGACCGCAACCAGCTGACCGGGCGCTACTTCTACGGACGCAGCGACCAGAGTTTTCCGCTCGGCGTGGGCGGTGGAAACAATTTGCCGGGTACCAACACCTTTTCCCCGATCAATGCACAATTTGTTGCCGTCAGCTACGTCCACGTATTCTCGCCTACCAAGACGAACGAGCTGCGCTTCGGTTGGAACCGCTATCACCAGGATTTCCTCGCAGCGGACCGCGACGTCTTCGGGAATCCCAGGTTGAGCATCGGCCTCAACACCGAAATCACCAACGCGCGCGATTTCGGGCTGCCCACGATCCGCGTCGCGGGCGCACCGACGGGCGGCTCCTTCGCATTTCTCGGTGCTGCGCCCTTCAGCGGCCCCAAGGGCCGAACGGGAAACAACGTCCAGGCGATTGACGGCTTCTCGTGGAAGGCCGGCAGCCATGACTGGAAATTCGGCTATGAATTCCGGCGTACAACGGTGGACAGTTTCTTCGACCTCCAGTTCCGCGGCCTGATCAGCTTTGCCGATCTGCCGAACTTCCTGGCCGGTAACGTGGCGGTTAGTGCTGCCAACACCCACAGCCGCATCGCCATCGGCAATACGGACCGGGAAACGGACCAGAACGCGCACGCGCTTTACGTCCAAGACAGTTGGCGGGTGCGTCGTAACCTGACATTCGGCCTGGGTTTGCGCTGGGATTATTTCGGCGTCATTGGCGAGAAAAAAGGCCGGTTCAGTACTTATGACCCGGCCAGCGGCCTCCGGCTGGTGGATCCGCTCTACGATAAGGATTTTAACAACTTCTCGCCGCGCGTCAGCTTTGCCTGGGATATCGGAGGAAAGAACAAGACAGTGCTCCGCGGCGGCGTCGGATTGTTCTACGACACTTTCTCACACGACATGTTCACCGGACAGATTCCTTTCAACTGTTTCAATTGCCCGGGCGTGGCATACAACCCAGTGGGTCCGGATCCTGTGTTTGTGTCTCTTACGGCGGTCCCCACTCTTGCGGTGTCTACCACGGCAACCCCCAACCCCGTGTTCAACGTAGCGGCCAACGGCCCGAGCGACACGACGGACATCTTCACCGTTGAGAAGAATCTCCGCACGCCCTACGTTATGACCTACAGCTTGAACCTCCAGCAGGAACTCTTCGGGCATGGCGTGTTGCAGGTGGGCTACGTGGGCTCCGGCGGCCGGAGCTTGCTGCGCTACCGCGACATCAACCAGCCGAATGCGGCGGCGATTCGCGCCTTCGATTACACCCCCGGCTGTTGCGTGCCGCGCCCGTTCGACGCGACAGCAACTCTGAGTGCGCTGGCGCCGAACTCTCCGTTCTACGTCAACCAGCTGGAGACTTCCGCCAACTCGACGTACAACTCGTTGCAGGCGTCTTTCCAGCAGCGAGCTTGGCGCGGGCTGACCAATCAGGTTGCGTACACGTGGTCGCACTCGATTGATAATGCGAGCGACGGCCAGGACTACGTGCCCAACGCGGCGCAGCCGAACGACAGCCAGAATGCGCGGGGAGACCGCGGCAATTCCAATTTCGACGTGCGCCACCGCTTTGTCTGGTCGCTCACCTATGCGTTTCCCAAGTGGGAAGCGGCCAAGCGCTTCGGCGAAGGCTGGGAAATTGCGAGCGTGGTGACGCTGATGAGCGGCCACCCGTTCCACGTGAACTACAACTTCCTCGATGACTACGACGGCTCTGGCGAATTCTTCGGCCGCCCGGACGTGGTCGGCAAACCGCGCTACAACCGCAGCAACCCGAGGCAGTTCCTGGACCTCTCCGCGTTCAAGGTGCCCTGCACGTTGAACCCGGCGGGTGCGGGTTTCGCGCAGGATTGTCAGTTCACCGGCGGCGTGAATTCCATGCACTTCGGCACCCTGGGCCGCAACGCTTTGCTCGGGCCCGATTACAAGAACATGGATTTCGCCATCATCAAGGAAACGAAAATCACCGAGCGGTGGAAACTCAATCTCCGAGTGGACTTCTACAACCTGTTCAACCACCCGAACTTCGCCAACCCCTACATGCCCGCGTTCTTTGCGGATGCGGCGCCAAATTTCCTCAACCCGGCCACCGGCGTCCACACGGGCTTCCTGCCGATCGTGGCGACGTCGGATATCGGGCTGGGGAACCCGTTCCTCGGCGGCGGCGGCCCGCGCAGCATTCAGTTCGCGATGAAGGTAATCTTCTAGCTGCTTCAGGTCCGTCCGGTCCCGTCCCGAAGCATCGGGACGGGACCGGACGGGACCTACGCTTTGATTCCCTCCAAAATTCCGCTACAAAACCCCCTGAATTTGCTAGAGTTTGCCGATCACTTGGATGTGGTCTCCGCGGAAGATTTGTTGAAAGATTCCGATGCGGGCCGGCGTAGAAACCTATGGATGGACGAGGGCGCGGCGAGGGGTCGAACAGGATGCCCGGTGCGGAGTTCACCGAGACAATAGCCCGGGCCCGTTCGGGGAACGCGGAGGCGTGGGGCGACCTGTATAAGCAATATGCCCCGGCCATCTTCCGCTTCTGCCGGCGGGCGCTGCCGGCTCGCGAGGACGCTGAAGACGCGACCACGGAAATCTTCATGAAGGTCCGCGACAAACTCGACCAGTACGACGCCACGCGCCCCTTCACCGCCTGGCTCTACAAAGTGTCCGCCAACCATTGTTGGGACATCCTGCGGCGGCGCCGCATCCGCCAGGACCTCGAGACCGGCGAAGTGGAGACTCTGCCGCTGGAGCACCCCGACCCGGGCCAGCTCGACCAGTTGATGGAGGAGAGCACCAACCTGCAAGTCCGTTCAGCGCTCGACAAGCTGCCGGCGCGGGCACGCATGGCGCTGGTGCTGCGCTACTACTCGGACATGAGCTACGACGAAATCGCCGGGGCGCTGGGCGTGCGCCGCGCCTTTGTGGGCGTGGTGCTGCTCCGCGCGCGCCACCAGTTGCGGGAAATTCTGATCGGGAAAAAAATCACGGGAGCCGAAGCCAGGGGCGCTGTATGAGCCATTACGATGAAATGACGTGCTTGCTCTATCTGGACGGCCAGCTCGACCGCGAGCACGCCGTCGAGCTTTCCACGCACATTGAGACCTGCGGCGAGTGCCGCACGCTGCTCGCTGCACTGGAGAGCGAATCGCGGCTGTTGCGCAGTGCACTGACGGAAGAGGAAGAGTCCGTGCCCGCGCGGCTGCTGGAATATGCGCCCGAAGCGAAGAAGCGCGAGGCCGCGCCGCTGGCGTGGCTGGCCACATTGGGTTTTGCGGGCTCCGGCGCCTTCACGCTGTGGACCTGGTTTGTGGACCCCTGGCAGCAGCAACTCAATCAGGCGGGTTTCGGCGGAGACAGTTTTCTAGCCATGCTGTTCTTTGGCGGAGTGTTCTGGAAAGGATGGGAGACCATGGTGAATCTTACGGAATTGTTGGCGGCGGTAACGCTGGTAATCCTGGCGGTGGCGCTCTTCCGGCGCGGCTGGCGGCGCACTCCGACGGTGGCCGTCGTGCTGGGCGCGTTGGCTTGCCTACTGGTGCTACCGCCAGCGGCGTCCGCGGCGGAAATCCGCAAGGGAACGGACGTTCAGGTGGACAAAGGCGAAGTGGTGAAGAACGACCTGATCGCCACCGGCCGCAGCGTAAAGATTGAAGGCACGGTGGAAGGCGATTTGATCGTCTTCTGCCAGAATCTAACGATGTCGGAAACTGCCCACGTGACCGGCGACGTGCTTGCCTTCGCGCAGTTTGTGCGCATCAAGGGCCAGGTGGACGGCAACGTGCGCAGCATCAGCAATCTCACAACGCTGGCGGGACGCGTGACAAAGAACGTCTCGTCCTTCAGCCAGACGTTTGAGCTGGACTCCAGGTCCGAGATTGGCGGCAGCCTGATGTTCTTCACGGCCATGGGCACGCTGGACGGCCGGGTGGGCCGCGATTTAATCGGCTTCGGCGCAGAACACCGGCTCGATGGCTTCATCGGCGGCAGCGCGACGCTGAAAGGCGAACGCCTCACCATCGGTCCTTCGGCAGAAATTGCGGGCAAGACAAAGTTCACCGGGGAAAAACAGCCCAGCGTCTCCGAAAGGGCCAAACTGGGCAGCCCCATCGAAGTGACCATCGTGACGCGCCGCCCGAATTACGCTAATCCCAGCTACTATTGGCGCCAGACTTTGCGCTGGGGCGCGGCGTTCATGCTGGGCCTGGTGGTGGCGCTGTTGATGCCGGGCTTCTTGCGGGAGACTATGCGTGAAGGCGACAGCTACGGGCTGTCGCTGGGCGCTGGGGTGCTCGCGCTGGTGGTGACGCCGGTGGCCGCCGTCATCGCCTGCATCACCATCGTGGGTCTCGCGGTAGGTATCTCTGGCGTCCTGGCCTGGATCGTGGCGATTTACGCCTCACAGGTCTTTGTGGGCGCGTTCATCGGACAGAAGCTGCTGGGGCCTGCAGAGACCACCGGAGCGTTGGTCGGGCGGCTGGCGGTAGGTCTGTTGGTAGTCCGCGTGGCGGGAATGCTTCCCTACGCTGGAACGCTAGCCTGGCTTATTGTGATCGTCTTTGGGCTGGGGTTGGTGACGTTGGCGATCGTCAAGCGCTCGCGCCCAGAGGCCGCAGCTATCTAAGCAGTCATTCTCAGTTCAGAAATGAAAGGGCCGTCCCAACATTCTGGGACGGCCCTTTGGCTTTTCCCGAGGTGAGTCCGCGCTTACCGCTTGCGGACTTTTTTCGCCACCAGAACAGGGTCGCCCACGGCCTGCTTGAACAAGAGGCCACGCACCGAGACGGTATCGCCCACGTTCAGCGCCGCGAGGTTGGCCACGTTGCCGTCGAAGCCCGTCTCGCCAATCGTGGTTCTCACTTCGATCTGGAGGATGGCCGGCGTTGCGTTGACGAACAGCGGCGGCAGGTTGTCCACGAGGAAATCCGTCGAGTTGAGCTTGGATTTGACCTTGGCCCGGAAGGCGGTCTTCTTCAGGGTCACGCGGATGGCATTGATGGTCGGCGGCGGCCCGGCGCTGGAGCTTACTCGCTTCACCTCCACGCGCTGGCCCACCATCAAATCGGCAGTGCCGAAAGCTTCTGAGAACCTCAGCCCGGGGGAAACGTTCAGCTTTTCCTTATCCACGCGGAAGGTGAACCCGGGAACCAGATTGATATGCACCGCGTTACCGATTTCCACCGAAGTGATGTTCGAAATTTTCTCGATCAGGACCAGGTCGAAGCCGGTTGCAGTGATGTTGCCGGTGATGATGCCCTCCAGATCTTCCGCGTTCTGGGCGTCATCCTGGGCTTCCACCTTCTTGGCCAGCATGGCGCCACCGGCGATGAGCCGGATGTCCACCTCGACCATCTGGCCGTTCTGCACGCAGGTAAAATTCTGCGGGTTGGCCGTGCAGGGCGTGCTCAACTTGTCGAAGTCTTCGAAAACAGTGTTGGTGTCCACCTTGATCGTGAGATTCCCGTGCGGGCTCTGCAAGATGAACTGGTTGTTGGCGGCATCCTTGTTCGCAACGGTGCCGTGCACGTCTTCCATTTCCTCGAGTTGCCCGGTGCCCTGCTGCGCGGTCAGTTGAGTAATCGTCACTGCGCCGGCAGCGCTGAAGTCCACCCCCAAGGCGCTCGTGACTGCATTGGCGAGGTTCACATCCACGAGCAGGCCGGTCGGCGAGTTGGCGACCACGGTCAGCGGGAAGGGCGCGCCCGAGAAGACCACGTTGGTGCTCATCGTGAGCTTGATCTCGCAGACGTGGGTGATCGGGTCCGCATTGCAGCCCGGAATGGAGTTTCCCGTGTCGTTCTTGATGGTCAGTTCGGGGTTCTGCAATTGGACGGTGACGCTCTTGTAGGTGTCCGCAGGCACGTTGGCGGTGCTGAGAAACGCCGACTCCACCTCGAGCTGCTTGATCTCGATTTTGATCGGGGTCGTCACCAGCGGAAAATCGGGCTTACCCGTGTTGGACTGCAACGACGCTGAGACAACGGTGACTTCAAATGAAAGAACGGTGACGTTCGCCGGCGGAGCATCTCGAATGGTAAAGCTCACTGGCGCGGTGCTGGCTTGGGGCGGCGGTAGTGTTGAAGATGCTCCGCCTCCGCCGCAAGCTGTCAAAACGATGAGCCCGAGGAAAACCAGGACCCCAAGAAGACTTCTAGTTCCCTTCATTCTCCCACCCCCTATTGACATGAATTGTGGCCCATTGAATCTGTGCAAACAAGGGGCCTAAGCTCTCCAAAGTTATTTGCTGTCATTTGATGCACATAAGGGCTGTAGAGTTATTCAACACAGATAAAAACTGCTTACCCCGGGGAATTTCTCGCGGCGATTGGATTCAGGTTGCAGTAGTCCGGAATTCCAGCTGCACTAGCAAGAGGAAACGACAATCCGGCCGCTGAGGATCGGAACTCAAGGCAAGTCAGATTATCCCTAAGTTCTTGCCAACTCGCGTCAGGATTTCCACTGCGCGCTCCAAGTCCTGGCGCCGGTGCGTAGCGGTCACGATGGTGCGGATGCGCGCCTTGCCTTCCGCTACGGTCGGATAGCCCAAGGCCACGGCCAGCACGCCTTCTTCGAAAAGTCGCCGCGAGAATTCAAATGCCTTGGCCGCTTCACCAACCATGATTGGCGTGATGGGCGATTCGCTGATGCCGGTGTCGAAGCCGAGTTTCTTCAGCCGGCGCTTGAAGAATTTGGTGTTAGCCCACAGCTTCTTGATCAGCTTTTCCCCGTCCGGCGAATCGAGCAGCGCAAACGCCGCCTGGCACGTGGCGGTCACGGACGGCGGGTGCGAGGTGGAAAAAAGGAACGGGCGCGCGCGGTGGTAAAGAAATTCAATGAGATCGCGCGAGCCGCAGATGTAGCCGCCCATTGCGCCAATGGCCTTGCTCAGCGTCCCCACCTGGATGTCCACGCGCCCATGACAACTGTGGTGGTCAATCGTGCCGCGGCCTCCGCGGCCCAGCACGCCCGAGGAATGCGCGTCGTCCACCATCATGATGCAGTTGTACTTCTCGGCCAGGTCACAGAGCTGCGGCAGCGGCGCGATATCGCCGTCCATGGAGAACACGCCGTCGGTAATCAGCAGCTTCTTGCCGGGCCAGTTGGCGGTTTCCTGGCAGATGCGTTCGCAGTCTTTCATGTCTTTATGTGCGAAAACCTTGATGGTGGCTTTGGAGAGGCGGCAACCGTCAATGATGGAAGCGTGGTTCAATTCGTCGGAGATGATCAGGTCGTCCTTGCCGAGAATTGCGGAAACAGTGCCCGCATTGGCGGCGAAGCCCGACTGAAACACAACGCAGGCCTCGGTGCCCTTGAAGCGCGCAATCTGCTCTTCCAGGTCCATGTGGATTTTCATGGTGCCGGCAATGGTGCGCACCGCGCCGGAGCCCACGCCTAGCCGCCGGACAGCCTCTAGCGCCGCTTTGCGCAAGGCCCGGTGCGTGGTCAGACCCAGGTAGTTGTTCGAGCTGAGGTTGATGACCTCCTTGCCGTCAAATGTGGCCACCGGCTTCTGTTCACCTTCCAGAATGCGCAAGTGAAAGTGAAGCTGCTTGGATTTCAAATCGTCGAGTGCGGCTGTTAGATAAGCCAATTGGGGACGCGTGGCCGTACTCATTCGATCCTCCGGTGAATTCAGGCAGGCGCGGAGGACATTATAGAGCAACGAACGAAGAATTCCATTCCAGCGCGGGAAATGAGGAGGGGAAAAGGGGGGCAGGTCAGGGGACGAATCGTGCAACTTGATTCACATATTCGACCGTGGCCATTGGCTACTTTTTGCCCATTCCTGCTTCGCCGTTAGGGTAGAAAAGCACCTTGCCGGCTTGGCCACCTTCGAGCAGTGCAAACGCACTCAGATAACTTTCTAGTGGATATTTTTCGCGGAACAGCGAATCCAGACTCAAGCGGCCGGACTTCAATAGCGCCGTCATCTGCACCCAGGTGTCGAACATCTTTCTCCCGTAGATGCCCTGCACTGTCGCGCCCTTGAAAATTACGTCCTCTACGAGATCCAAGTTCACGGGCTGGTTAGGAATTCCCAGCAGCGAAGCTCTGCCCCCCGCGCGCAGCATTTTGAAACCCTGTTGTATGGCTGTAGCGTTACCGCTCATCTCCAGCAGGACGTCCACGCCCGTGCCGCCGGTGGCCTTTCGCACGCGCGCCACGGCGTCCGTCTCCGCGGGGTTGATCACTTCGTCCGCGCCTAAAGGTTTAGCCAGGGCCGCGCGGTGCGGATTTACTTCCGTGGCAAAGAGCGTCGAGCAGCCGCAGGCACGTGCCACGGCGATGGCCATGAGGCCGATGGGGCCGCATCCGGTGACCGCCACGGTGTGCCCGGCAATCTCGCCGGCGAGCACCGCGTGCACGGCGTTGCCTAGCGGGTCGAGGATGGCCGCGTAGTGCTCGGGGATGCTGGCATCCACTTTCCAAACGTTGCGCGCCGGAATGCGCACGAACTCCGCGAACGCGCCGTCGCGGTCGATGCCAATAATCTCGAGGTTTTGGCAGATGTGTGGCTGGCCCACGCGGCACTGGTGGCAATAGCCGCAGTTCACGTGCATCTCCGCGCTGACGAAATCGCCCGGCGCGATGCCGTGCGCTTCTTCGCCGACTTTTTCCACGTGCCCGCAGAATTCGTGGCCCAGCGTCAGCGGCGGCTTGATGCGGCTCTTCGACCAGCGGTCCCAGCCGTAGATGTGCAGGTCCGTGCCGCAGATGGACGCGGCGCGCACGCGGATCAGCGCATCGGTAGGGCCGATCTCCGGCACCGCGACGCTTTCCATTTGCAGGCCGCGCCCTGCACTCATCTTGCGCAGGGCTTTCATCGTGGTGGGCGACATTCAGGTCCCTCGTGGCATTCCGCGGCGGCGATGGCGGCGGGCTTGGGCACGTCGTGCGGAAAAAGATGGTAGCACAGACCACCAAGCACTACATCTTTGCGCGCTGAATCACGCCGATGGATTCTAGCGCGCGCAGGTATTCCAGAACATAATCGAGGGGCACCGGACCATACTCCGCCGAAACCGCGTCGCGGATCTGCTGCGCGTTGCGCGCGCCATCCACAAAATTCAGCACCTCGTAGGCGTATTCGCCGCCGCTGCCGCGCAGACCTTGATAGCTCAGCAACTTCACGTTTCGCGCTTTTTCTTCGCCGAACTTGTCGGTGAAGTAGTCGTAGCCGAAAACGCTCATCGGGCCCTTCGGATCAGGAGCGCGGCGATAAACGATGACAATAGGTGGCTCGCGTGGAACCTTGCTAAATCCAAGCGGTGGGATTCCCACAATGCGATTCAGTTGGTCGAGGAATTCCCTAGCCTGGCTGAGCAAATTGTCTGGCAAGTGCAGCATACTTCCCATCGAGTCGATCAAATTGCCTTCATAAAGCCAATGGAATCTAAGCATGGTTTCGGCCTCGTTCCGCGCAAATCCACTGGATCGCCCAAGTAAATTGGCCGCTCGGCTCAAAGCATGGACTTTCAGGACCTGGAGGATCGTCGATGAATCGGAATCGTTAATTCTCGCCAGAAAATACCCACTCGCGGCGCCGATGAAGGCCGCGCGCTTTAGTTTTGTTGGATCGATGTTCGCTGCCACGTCCATGTTCGTGTGGATGTAGCGGTCGGGCCAGTCATTCAAGTAAATCGCCGGGATGCGCCAGGAGCCTTCTGCATACACTTCGTGGTCGCTGCCCACGGAAAACTCCGACATCTGTGCGAGCAGCGGCTCCTTGCCGCCTTCCGGCGCGACCAGCGGATACGCGGCCTGTCCTGTCGCCGCGAATTGATAGGACTGCTCATTCACGAACTCGCCGAACGCCTCCGCCACATCGTAGATAAATGACGGCAGGCTCATCGGCCCGCGTGTCACATGGAACACGGCTTTTGTCTCCGGCCCGCCGCCGACCATGTCCATGTGGATGGCGGCCTTGATGCGCTTGGCCCATTCCGGTTTGGCATTGAGCAGCACCAGCGTGCCTTCGATTTCCGGCGGCCAAACGAAGCGAATCGTGCGCGCGGGGCGGGCCATTTTCCCTTCGGCGATGAGTTTCGCCAACGTGCGGCCGACTTCCAGAATCGCCACACAGCCGCTGGCATTGTCATTCGCTCCGGGGCGCGGGTGGTCGAGGTGGCAACTGAAGACGATCTCCTCCTCGCGCAGCTTGGGGTCTGCGCCGAGAATCGCCGCCGTGGGAATGCTGTACGCGCCCGCATGTTGCCCGGCCTTCACGACGGCGTGCATCATGATTTTTTCGCCGCGCGCCAACCGCTCCCGCCAAAGGCGGGCGGTTTTCAGTGACACCATGAAGCCAAACGTCTTCACCGCGTCAAACGTTTCCAGATGACCCCAGCGGATGAGGTTTTCGTTTTCACCCCACCAGGCGGTGCGCTGGTTCTGCGCGTAGCTAACGATTCCCGCCGCGCCGAACTTGCCCACCGCGAGGCGCGCCACCGCGCCGGGCTGCGCCGCGACAAGCACGATCTTTCCCTTCACATCTTTGCCAGCATAATCGCTTTCGGACGTGCCGTTGCCCACGTCCACCAGCTCGACGGTCACATCAGCACTTTCGCTATCCTGCGCCAGCGTGAGCGGCTGGGCATCCCAATCGCCCCAGCGGACAGCGGGAACCCATTTGCCATCCTCTTGTTTCATTTCCCAGAGCTCGGCGAACTCCGCATCCCACGGCGGTCGCGATCGCTGCGTGCCATAAAAGATTTTGCCGTCGGCGGGAAACTCCTCAATCTTCACGCCCTCCAGCCCGTAGGCCTTGGCGTGCTCGACAATCAGCTCAACAGCAGCGCGCATGGGCCGCGAGCCGCGCGTGCGGTGCAGCCGCGAAATCCCTTCGAGGTTGCGCTTGGCCGTTTCGCCGGAAAGCTCCCCAGCCAGAGCAGCGACGTCCTTCTCCGCCAGCAGCGGAGGCTTCTGTGCTTCGGCCGCAAGCGGCGGCTTCTGCGCGCCTGACGAATGCGCAATCGCGGCATATGCGAAAAGAACGAGGATGGCTTTCGCTGTTCTCATGCGGACTCCTCCAGCGGACGTAGCGGCGCACATTCTAGCAGGGTACGAAACGATGTAGCAGCGACTCTGGCCGCAAAGGCTGCCGCTGAAAAAGAACATGGCGGGCGGCAGCCTCCTCTACTAGAATCTCCGCGGCTCGCGGGCCGCTCCAGCAGCGCCCGTTGCCGGGAGGGTTCCTTGGGTGTTGCGCAGCGCTGGCAGGAAGTCCGCGAAGGATTCGAGCGCCCCTTTTGGGTCGCCAACATCACCGAGCTGTTTGAGCGCCTCTCCTATTACGGCGTCAACGCCGTGCTGGCGATCTATCTCCACGAGACGCTGAAGTTTTCCGAGACGCAGACCGGCGACCTGATCGGTTTCTTCGGCGGCATTGTATGGCTGCTTCCACTGGTGGGTGGGCCGCTGGCCGACAAGTTCGGCTTCCGGCGCATGCTGGCTTGCGCCTACATGGTGATGTCGCTGGGGTATTTTCTGCTGGGCTCACTTTCCGCGTCGTGGATGGCACCCCTGCGCGACGCTCTGCCGATGTACTACGTTGTGCTGATCATCCTGTTCATACCCGCCATGGGCCCGGCCATCGTCAAACCTTGTGTAGTGGGCACCACGGCACGCGCGTCGAAGGAAAACGTGCGCTCGCTGGGCTATTCGCTCTACTACACGCTGGTCAACGTTGGCGGCATGCTTGGCCCGCTGCTTGCCGGCTGGGTGCACGCCAACATCGGGGTGGAGAGTGTTTTTCGCGTTTGCGCACTGAGCGTGTTCCTGATGTTCTTCGGCATCCTGCTGTTTTTCCGCGATCCCAAGGAGCAAGGTGAGCCGACCCATACAAGTTTTGCGCAAGTGGGCCGGAATTTCTGGACGGTCGTCAGCAACTTCAAATTCATGTCCTTTCTGGTGATTTTCTCCGGCTTCTACTTTGTCTTCTGGCAGGAGTTCATCGCGCTGCCTCTGTACCTCCACAAATTTGTCGACCCCGACGTGAACATCGAGTATCTGCTGGCGGTGGACCCGGCGGTCGTCATTTTGTTCACGATTCCGGTGAACTACCTGGTTCGCAAGTGGAAGCCGTTTCGCGCGATGACCATTGGGCTGCTGGTGTCGAGCTTCTCCTGGGTGCTGCTGACGATTGGCGCGCTGCTGCCCATCATGAATAACCTCGCGGGCGCGCTTGGCTCTGTGGGCATCGCCATCAAGGGCACGACGCTTCTGGTCAGCGTAGCGCTGGTGGTGCTGGCGGCAGGCGAGTTAATTCTTTCGCCTCGACTCTATGAATACGTGTCGCGCCTGGCGCCGCCGGGCCAGCAAGGCGTGTACATGGGTTTCGCGTTTTTGCCCGTGGCCATCGGGTTCTACACCGCCGGCGCGGTGGGCGGGCGCCTGGTGCACTACTTTGCCGCGACTCCGGAGCGCGCGCACCAGCTCTGGTGGGTCATTTCCGGCTTGGGCTTTCTGACGACTCTGCTGTTGTGGATTTACAACCGCGTAGTGAAACCTGGCGAGGAGCCGGCGAAGTCCTAGGCGCTCGGTGAGCGTGCAGCGTTTTGCCGGAGCACGCATCAAAAGGATAGAGTGAAATGAAACATCGTCCCACAATTTTGATGACTGCGGCCCTGGGCCTGATGGCCGCGGGGCTGGTGTTTGCGCAGTCCGGCGAAAAAACTTCTCCTGCGAAACCCGCAGAGAAGAAGGAAGAGTCCAAGACGCCGAAGGGCAACGCGCTCCGCGGGCGGCAGCTCTTCGAAGACCAGTGCTCCATTTGCCACTTCACCGCGAGCTCCGCAAAAAAAATCGGCCCGGGCCTGAAGGCCATCTACCGCACCGGCAAGTTTGCCAGCGGAAAGAAAGTGGACGACGCCTCCATGCGCGCGTGGATTGAAAATGGCGGCGTGGACATGCCCGCCTTCAAGGAATCCCTCACCGCCCAGCAAATTTCCGACTTGATTGCTTTTCTAAGGACGTTGTAGCGCCGGGCTTCAGCCCGGCACTTGTCCAAGGTTTCCGCCCTGAAGGGTGGCGCTACAAAAACCTATCTCCGCAACGTCAATCCACCATCCACGACGAGCACTTGCCCCGTGGCGTAGCCGTCGGGTTCGAGGAAGAAGCGCACCGCTCGGGCGATGTCTTCCGCGCGGCCGAAACGGGGAATGATGCCCTTCTCGATGAACGAATCGTATTTCCCGGAGCTGACACTTGCCTCGGCCATTCCCGCATGCGTCGCGCCCGGCGCAACCACGTTCACGCGCACGTGCTTCCATTGTGCCGCGAGGATCCGCGCGGCGTGCACCAGCGCCGCTTTCGGCGCGGCGTAGTTCAAGCTCGACGGAAACGCCGCCACTGCTTGCATCGTCGCCAGCAGAACGATGCTTCCGCCGCCGGCTGCCGCGAGCGGTGAAACGGCATCTTCCGCGGACGTTTCCATCGCCGTGCCCAGGTCCTTGGCCAATAGGATCGGCGCGAGATAATTCGCTTCGAGCGATGCTTCCATTGACTTCTGATTCATCGCCTCGAAGCTGACGCGCGCGGGATCGCCCGGGAAAATCGCCGCCGCGTGCAGCACGCCGCTTCCTTTTCTGCGCCCGCTGACATTCGCCACGGCGTCCAGATACGCCGCGCGCACCTCGGCGCGCGCGATGTCGCCTTCTACCAACGTAATTTTCTGCGCATAGCAGTCTTCGATGGCGCCGCGCAATGCTTCAGCGCGGGCGCGGTTCGCGCGGTAGCCTACGATGAGCCGCGCGCCTTCCTTGGCCAGCAACGCGACGGTCGCCGCGCCCAGCCCGCCGGTTCCGCCGGCCACCACCACGGTGCAGCCCGCCAGTGGCCGCTTGGCGAACTCAAAACGGAAACTCTTGCCCCGCTTGGCAGCTTTTTCGTCAAAGTAGGTCGATGGCATGATTTCCTCTTGGCAAGAAAACAGGCGGTGGCGCTGGCCGCCTCCACAAAACTACGCCAAAAAGACAAAACCCCCAAGGCGTCCCGCGGTTTGGCCACGGGCTAGCCTGGGGGTCTCGTCAAAATCCCGGGGTAAAATGGCTACTTCAGCACGGCGTCCTTGAACGCCTTGGCTGCACGCAGCCGCACAACGGTCTTGGCCTTGATCTTGATGGCCTCGCCGGTCTGCGGGTTGCGGCCCATGCGCGCCTTGCGGTGCGCCTTCACAGCGCGGCCGATGTTGGGGATTACGAATTTGCCCGCGCTGCCTTTGCATTCTTTTACGGCCAGCTTGAACAGCTCGTCGAGGAATTGTGCTGCGCCCTTCTTCGTCATGCCGTTCTTCTCGGCCAGTGTCGCCACGATCTTGGACTTCGTCATTGGCTTTGCCATCTAGTTTCTATCTCCTCCTCAGAAGTGGAGTTCCGTGGGGCGGAATCTCCGCGCACGGCGGAAATTGGCTCACGCTTTCCACCGCGTCGGCAGGCACTATAACTGCACTTCTGCGCCAACGCAAGCGAAAACATCAAAATAGGCTGAAAAAATGCGCCTTCTGGAAGGCCACCCCTGTGGGAACCGCACCAGATGCGGCTGGCGACATCCCCGCGGAATCCGAGTCCGCAACGCCGTGAAGCGATGACGCGGCGCCAGTGCCGCGCGGCTTCTATCCCCGGCCTGCTGTTGACAGGCGAGTTCGCGCCGTTTGAACGACAAAAGTAGCGGTTCGCTGTTCTTGAGTTGTTGCGTCAGGCCAGTGGTATAGAGTAGAATGCTAGTTGCAACAAATTTGCAACTAGCATTCGCGCATTGAGACTGGAGAAGTGTTTGAGCCGTACTTTCGCCTGCAAGGAATTCAAAATTCTGCCTGAATAAGGAGCATCTCTTGAACCCTTTTGATTCGGCCCCGCTTGCCGGCGGCCGGCAGCCGGCGGCCCCACAGTTTTCGTTCGGCAAGTGGAAGAGGCTGGCGCGGTCGGCGGCGCTGACCGTTCTCGCCTCTCTATTTTGCGGTGGCGCACACGCGCAGGACCGCTCTTATTTCATCACCTACAACCACCAGATGGAGGAGCCCGGCAGCCTGGAGATTTCCCTGAATCCCGTCATCGGAACGCAGCGCAGCGGGGGGAGATTTCTGGCTTCATGGACGGAGTTCGAGTACGGCGTGAAGGGATGGTGGACCACCGAAGTTTATCTCGATGCGCAGTCCACGCGCCGCGAAAGCACTGTCTTTACGGGCGTGCGCTGGGAGAATCGTTTCCGGCTGTTGTGGCGCGAACACTGGATCAATCCAGTCTTTTACGTCGAATACGAGGACATTAACGGCGCCGACAAGACCATGCTGGAGGTGGTCGGGCATGACGGCGAAGCAGACCACGCCGTGCCCAACCATGTCAGCCGCCGCGAACGCAAACGCGAAATCGAGACGAAGCTAATCCTCTCCAGCAATTTCAAAGGCTGGAATATTTCCGAGAATATCATCGCGGAAAAAAATCTCGCCAACGAGCCGTGGGAGTTTGGATATGCAATCGGCGTCAGCCGGCCGCTGGTGCTTGCAGCGCGACCGGATTACTGCACACTGTGCGCCGAAAATTTCGTCGCGGGTGTGGAACTGTACGGCGGCCTGGGCGACCGCTACAGTTTCGGACTCAAGGATACGTCCCATTACATTGCTCCGCTGCTGGCCTGGAATCTGCCCAGCGGAACCACGCTCCGCATTTCTCCGACTTTCGGATTGAACGACACCAGCCACCGTTTTCTTCTGCGCTTCGGCGTCTCGCATGAAATCTCGGGCTTCGGGCGGCGGGTGGCGCAGTTGTTCCGGGGGAAGAAACCATGAGACGCCGTTTGTTGCTGATGATTTCGATCCTAGTGCTGTGCGCCGCTATGGCGTTCGCCGCAGGAAGAGAAAACGAAACGAAGAAACACGCTTCGAGGATGGGCAGGGTGCCCGCACCCGCAAGCGCACGCGTGAATCCTTATGAGAGGAAACCTGAAGCCGTTCGGGCCGGGCGCAAACTTTTCGAGCGCTACTGCGCGGAATGTCACGGCGACGGCGCCCGCGCGAACAGAAAAGCCCCGGCGCTCGATTCTGGCAGGATCGGGAAGGCGCCGCCAGGAGACCTGTTCTGGATCATCAGCAACGGCGACTTGCGCGCGGGTATGCCGTCGTGGTCCCGATTGCCGGAAGCGCAGCGCTGGCAAATCGTGTCGTACATAAAGACGCTGCACAAGCCGGAAGCGTGCTGAAGACAACTACACTAACGCGAGTTCTTTGTAGAACTGGGCGACGGCCTTGATGCCGCCGAAGTAATTTTCCAGCAGGATATGTTCGTCGGGCGCGTGCGCGTTCTCGTCGGGCAGGCCAAAACCCAGCAGGATGCACGGCACGTGGAACGTGTCGTACATCTGCGTGACGAACGGGATCGAGCCGCCTTCGCGGATGAACACCGCGCGCTTGCCGAAGCCCTTCTCCAGCGCCTTGTGCGCCGCTTCGAAGAACGGGTGCGTGAACGGCGCCACCCACGGCTTGCCTTTGCTGTGAATCAGGAATTTGCACGTCACCGTCTTGGGCAACAGCTTGCGGATGTGTTTCTCCACCAGCTTGGCGATTTTGTCCGGGTCCTGGTTGGGCACCAGACGCGTGGAGAATTTGGCGTGCGCTTTGGCCGGAATCACTGTCTTGGCGCCTTCGTCCATGTACCCGCCCCACATGCCGTTCAATTCCATCGTAGGACGGATCCAGAGCTGCTCGACCACGGTGAAGCCCTTCTCGCCGCAAAGGCCCGTCGCGCCGACGGTCCTCTTGAAGTCCTTCATCTTCCACGGCAGCGAGTTCAGTGCTTTGCGTTCCGCCTTGGTTACCGTGGCGACTTTGTCGTAGAAGCCGGGGATGGCCACGCGGCCGTTTTTGTCGTGCAGTTTGGCGAACAGCTCGCAAAGGATGGTGAGCGGGTTGGGCACCGCGCCGCCGAAGACGCCGGAGTGCATGTCCTGCGCGCCGCCCGTAATTTCGATTTCGTAGTAGTTCAGTCCGCGCAGGCCGTAAGTGACCGAGGGCACGCCGGGGGCCAGCATGGACGTGTCGGAAACCACCAGCGTGTCGGCCTTCAGGCGATCACGATAATTCTGCACGAAATTCCACAGGTTCGTGCTTCCGGTTTCCTCCTCTCCTTCGATCATTACCTTGAGGTTGATGGGCAGCTTGCCCTCCGCCTTCATCAGCGCTTCGACGGCCTTTAGGTGGATGTGCACCTGGCCCTTGTCGTCGGCGGTGCCGCGACCATAAAGATTGGCACCGCGCACGGTGGGCTCGAATGCCGGCGAGGTCCACAGGTTGAGCGGCTCGGCGGGCTGCACGTCATAATGACCATAGAAAAGAACAGTTGGTTTTCCGGGCGCCTTCAGCCATTCGCCATAGACCATGGGGTGTCCGCCGGTGGCAATAATCTCGACGCTTTCCATTCCCGCAGCGCGGAGCTTCTCGGCTACCCACTTCGCGGCGCGATCGATATCGGGCTTGTGCTCGCTCTTAGTGCTGACGCTGGGGATGCGCAGGAATTCCTTCAGCTCTTCGAGGTTCTCGTTCTTTTTGCTTTCGATGTATTCCAGGACCGGCATGTGTGCTCCTTGGGGCGGGCGATAGTAGTACGTTGAATCAAAAGCCAAGCTCATCATTGTACGAGGCGGGCGGGGCCGCGGCAAGCCACACAATGGGGGATAGGCGGCGCATTCACATCGGAAATCCGTCCAAATTCCTCGTTGACTCGCCGCGGGAGCCTGTAGCACGATACGTCTACTTTGGGGCATCCGAGCATCTGAGGCACCCCGTTCGTGGTCAGGGAGGTGGACCGTGACCGCACCGCTGGAAGAAAACAAACGACGTAGTTCGCGCGTCTTCATCAAGCTGCCCGCGCTCGTCGCCGGAAAAAACGCCGACGGCCGCTCGTTCCGCGAAACCACGGAGACGATTGTCGTCAACGCGCACGGCGCGTTGTTCCACTTGCAAGCGCCGCTGGCTATGGGGGCCATCGTAGTGGTCACCAATCCTGCCACGCTGGAAGACCAGGAAAGCCGCGTCGTCTATATCGGCGGCAATTCCGAACGCGGACAACGCATCGGCATTGAGTTCCTCACTCCCGCTCCGCGCTTTTGGGGCGTCGAGTTTCCGCCCGCTGACTGGCCCGCAAAGGCCTCTTCGGCATCATCAACTTCTTCCTCCGCATAGTCCGACGTCTCGGCACAAGCCACCAGCATCTGCGCACGCAGCAGGTCAGTTGTCTTGACCATGCTAGCTGCCACCTGTAACCTGAATTCCGGAGGAGTGGGTGAGCGGTTGAAACCGGCGGTCTTGAAAACCGTTGGGCCCGCAAGGGTCTCGGGGGTTCGAATCCCTCCTCCTCCGCCACTGCATCGGTGGCCGCTGCGCTGCGGACGGCGCGTCAAACTCAATTCCTTTCACTGTCGCTTCGACTCTGCTACTCTGCGTCTGCCGTAGTACCTTTGTACCAGTTATCTATTGGCCGCCGATTCGCACGGGATCCTTTCATTCCAGGGGAGCTGTCTTAGACTCCAAAGTCCCAATGCTCATGCGCCTCAAGCCCACAACGTGGATGTTGATTGCTGCGTGGATTCTGCTGGTGGGCGGCTACGCGGTGGCCGCGCTGATTTTCCCGTCCGGACCCGGGCTCACCGCTTTTGGCGACGTGATGCAGTGCCTGGTGCCGCTCTTTGCGAACGCCGGCCTGCTGATCAACGCCGGCTCCACCCATTGGCGCCGCAATGCCTTCTGGATGTTGCTGGCCCTGGGATGTTCGATGTGGATGTGCGCCCAGCTCTTGTGGACCTACTACGAACTGGTGCTGCACCAGCAGGCCCCGAACCCCTTTTCCGGCGACGTGATTATCTTCCTGCACACCGTACCGCTCATCGGGGCTTTGGCGCTGCGGCCGCACGCCCGCTTGACCGACCGCAGCCTCCGCTTCGGCTACTTGGATTTTCTGCTCCTTCTTTTCTGGTGGGTATTTCTGTACGCCTTCATCGTGATTCCCTGGCAATACATCCAGTTCGACCCCGCCGTCTATCTCTATGCCTTTACCCACCTGTACTGGGCGGAAAACCTGATTCTCCTGATTGGTCTGGGGATTCTTTGGCTGGGAACGAAGGGCGCCTGGCGCCGCACTTACGCGCACCTGTTCTACGCTTCGGCGATGTACTCGGCCAGTTCACTTACCATCAACGTGGCGATCCTCCGCGGCGAATATAGTACCGGCAGCATCTACGACATCCCGCTGATCGCGTCGTTCGTGTGGTTCGGGACGGCGGGACTGATCGCCTTCCGCAACACCTCTGCCATCGACCCTGCGGCGGCGCGGGAAACAGACGCGCCGCGCGTTCTGCGCGTCGGCGAATCCAGTTGGACGTCGCGCCTGGCCATGGCTGCGGTGCTTTCATTGCCGGTGATGGCGGCGTGGAACATCTCCATCAGCGTGGCGCCATGGGCCGTGCGCGAATTCCGCATGGTCGTGACCATGGTCGCCATGGTCCTGCTGACCGCTCTGGTTTTCCTCCGCCAGCACGTGGTGGACCAGGAGCGCCAGCGCCTGCTGGCCGCTTCGCAGGAATCGCTCGAGAACTTGCGCAGGCTGCAAACTTCCTATGCGCAATCGGAAAAGATGGCCGCGCTTGGACAGCTCGCCGCTGGCGCCGCGCGCGAAATCAACAACCCGCTCACCGCGATTCTCGGCTACTCCGACCTGATGAAGGACGACGAGGAAATGCCCAGCCGGCTGAAGCTGCTTGCCGCGAGAATCCAGGAGCAGGCCCGCCGCACCAAGCTGCTGGTGAACAACCTGCTCAGCTTTGCGCGCCAGTTGCCGGTGGAGAAATCCTTCCTCGACATTCACTCCGTTCTGAAAGGCGCGCTGCAGCTCCGCACGCTGGACCTGCGCGAACAGAACATCCGCATCGATCTGCAAAGCGAAAGCGTGCTGCCCGGCTTGCGCGGCGACCCCAACCAATTGCTGCAAGTCTTCTACAACCTGATCAGCAACGCCGTGGACGCCATGGAGGAAACCCACGGGGGCACACTCACCGTGCGCGCCCTGCGGGAAAAGAAGAACGTGGTGTTGGAATTCTCGGACACGGGTCCGGGCATCAAGGATCCCAGCCTGGTCTTCGACCCGTTCTACTCCACCAAGGCCGCAGGCAAGGGCAACGGCCTCGGCCTCTCCATTTGTTACGGCATCATCCAGGAGCACGGCGGGCACATCTCCTGCTACAACCGGCCGGAAGGCGGCGCAACGTTCCGCGTGGAACTTCCCGCGGTTGCGCCCGTGCTTCCAAAACTCTCTCCGTCTGGCTCCTTTCAAGCAGGCAGCGCCCCGGCAGCGGCAGCTTCGCTCACCCCCGTTCCGGGAGCGACTGCACCTGCGCCCGCAGCGAAGGACGAAGCACCTGCTCCCATTCCGGCTGGTTTGACTGCGGGGAAGCACAACTAGCGCCCCCAGGCTTTTCCCTCGCCATTCTGTAGTTTCATCCACTCGAACAGCCATTCCCTGTGGTAGATTCAGCCCCTTGCCATGAGCAGCATTGCCATTCAAACGGAGACCCTCACGCGGCGGTTTGGAGAGCTGGTCGCCGTGGACCAGGTCAACATGGCCGTAGAAACCGGGCAATTCTTCGGATTTCTGGGGCCGAACGGCGCGGGCAAATCCACCACCATCAAAATGCTCACCGGGCTGCTGCAACCGACCGGAGGAAGCATCCGCATCCTGGGGCACGACCTGGAAAAAGAACCTGTCGAGGTGAAGCGGCGCATCGGCGTGGTGCCGGAGGGCCTCGCGCTCTTCGAGCGGCTGACCGGCGCGGAGTACTTGAGCTTTGTCGGGCGTATGTATGGACTTGACCGCAAGACCGCGATGCAGCGCGGCGCCGAATTACTCGACTTCATGCAGCTTGCCGAACGGCCGAAGTCACTCGTGGCGGACTATTCGCACGGCATGAAGAAAAAACTCGCGCTGGCCGCCGCGGTGATCCACGGCCCGCAGGTGCTGTTTCTCGACGAGCCGTTCGAGGGCGTGGACGCCATCGCCGCGGGCACACTTAAGAACATGCTGAGCCGCATGGTGGAGCGCGGCGTAACCATCTTTCTCACCTCGCACGTGTTGGAAATCGTCGAGCGGCTGTGCAGTCACGTGGCCATCATCCACAAGGGCGGCATTGTCGCCCAGGGCTCCATCGAAGAGCTGCGCGCCGGGGTAGAAGCGCGTGCCGCTGCGGCCGGCGGCCTGCTCGCGCCGCACGAAGAAGGCGAAAAGCTCACCCTCGAGCAGATTTTTCTGGAAATCGTCGGCGGCTCGAAAGATGCCGGACAGGAACTGTCATGGCTGGCGTAGCGGCGGATTTCGGAATCGGCCGGCAGATCGGGCTGATCGCCGGGCTGCGCTGGAGGCTGGCTCTCAATTCGACGCGCACCTCGCAGGCGAAATTCGAATTGGCGGCGAAAGTCCTTTTGGCTCTGCTCAGTTCGCTAGTTGTGCTGGGGGGAGGTTTCGGGCTGGGCATGGCGGCGTACTTTGTGGTCGCCAAACGGCCGGAAATGCTGACCGTACTTCTCTTGATCGTGTTTTTCGTTTGGCAGTTCCTGTCGTTGCTTGTCGGCGCCCTTAACGTTGAGTTCGACTTCCGCAACCTGCTGCGCTTCCCCTTGCGCTTCCCCGCGTTCTACATTATTTCGCTGGCCTACGGCCTGTTCGATTTCGCCGCCGTGATGGCGATGGTGTGGCTGGTGTTCATCGGAGCAGGAATCGGCATGGCTAGGCCTGCGCTGCTGCCGTGGACGCTGCTGATTCTTACCGCCTTCGCCGCGGTGAACCTGCTTTTGAACCGCACGGTCTTTTCCTGGATGGAGCGGCTGCTCGCGCAGCGCGGCACCCGCGAGAAGTTTTTCATGATTTTCATCGCCGCAGCGCTGAGCATCCAATTCGTGGGCATTGCCGCCGAGCGCTGGGGTAAACAGGCGGTGCCTTACCTGCAACCGTTGAAGCCATTGCTGCAGGCGTTGCCGCCGGGCCTCGCGGGGCTCGGCCTGGAAGCTGTTGCGCGCGCCACCCCGCTGTGGTCGGGCGGGACCGAAGCAGCTACGAGTACCTTGTGCCTCGCAGCCTACGCCGTTGTCTTTGGCCTGCTCCTTCGGCGCCGGCTGCTCAGCCAGTACCGTGGCGAAGAACTCGGCGAAAGCGAATTGCCGCAGACCGTGGAAAAGGCGTCGCTGTCATCCGCCTCCACTTTTTCAATTTCTTCCCTTACGTCCTTCCTGCCCGGCCCTGTCGCCGCCATGGTGGAGAAAGAACTCCGTTACATGGTGCGCAACGGCCCGCTGCTGATGACACTGGTCATCCCGCCGGTGATGGTGCTCTTTTTCTCCATGACCTGGACAAACCCGCGGCACACTCCTGGATTTCTGCAACGCACCCCGGACATGATGTTTCCTTCTTCGGTGGGCTACGCGCTACTGGTGCTGGCGCCCTTCGCGCTCAACTCCTTCGCCTACGACAGCCGCGGCATTCAACTGTTGCTGGCCGCCCCGGTGCGCTTCCGCGAGGTCCTGCTGGGAAAAAACCTCGCGCTGGGGGGAACGATTTTCGCGGAGGGACTGGCCATCTGGGGTCTGGTGGCGCTGCTGCGCGAACCGCCTCGCCTGGCCACCGTGGCGGCGACCCTGTGCATGTTGCTCTTTTCCATTTTCCTGAATCTCACCGTTGGCAACGTGCTCTCGCTCAGAGCCCCGCGCGCTTTTGACTTCGGAAACTTTCGCCAGAAACAGTCCCCCATCACCGTGCTCGCCGTCCTAGGGATTCAGCTTTTTCTAGTGATCATTTCGGTGGGCGTGTTCCTGGCGGGGCGCTGGCTGGAGTCGATGTGGATGGCCGCCGGAATTTTTCTGGTGCTGGCCGTGGCCACGCTGCCGGTCTATTCGGCCGTGCTCGACTACTGCAGCGATCTGGCCCTGCGCCGCCGCGAAACCCTCACCGCCGAACTCTGCAAGTAACGCCGCCCTGCCGAAAGCCTGTGCTACATGCCGCGTCCGTATTTCTTCAGCACCTCGCGCAGCTTTTCGATGGGGATGGCTTGGGCACCGTGGTCTTGATCACCGCGCACGGTTTGCGCGCGCAAGAGTGAATTGTAAATCGCCTCTTCGGTGGAATCGACGACGGCCTCGAAGAGCCGTGATAGATCGTTCTCCGATAACAGAAATCGTTGTCCAACGGCAGGCCGCCGCGTGCCGCTGATCAGCGTGTAATTCCCGGTCGTGGAAAACGCGATTACGAAGTCGCCGCTGCCGTGGCTGCCGGTCGAGCCCGTACGCGCCATGCCCAACATGGCGCGCGCGGCCAGGCGGCGCAGTTGTCGCGCGTCAAGCGGCGCGTCGGTCGCCACCACGATCATGCACGAGCCATCGGCAGTGAGCAGCGTCTCAGAACCGCGTGCAGAAAGTTCCATTGGAGCGAGCGTGCGCCACACCGGCACGCCGTCCATCGTCAGCCGGCCGCCAAAGTTCGTCTGTACCAAAACTCCAATCGTGTAGGTTGATTCCTGCGCCGGACCTGTGTCCGATCGAAACGGCACCTTCCGTGAACTGGTGCCGATGCCGCCTTTCCAGCCAAACGCCACTGTGCCCGCGCCTGCGCCGACAGAGCCTTCTTCCACCGGGCCGGTTTTCGCCGATTCGAGCGCGCGGCGCACGTGCTCCGGCTTCACGTGGCGTCCGCGGATGTCGTTCAGGTAGCCGTCGTTCGTTTCGCCGACGATCGGATTAATCGAGCGCACATTTTCATTGCCCGGCAGCGCAAGCATCCACTCGGTCATCGCCGCTGCGGCGTCCCACACACTGAGCGTGTTGGTCAACAGAATGGGAGTCTCGATTTGGCCCAGCTCGTTCACCTGCGTCGAACCCACGAGTTTTCCAAACGCGTTGAAGACGTATACCGCGCCGGCTACTTTTTCGCGGAAGACATTTCCGTCGTGCGGGAGAATCGCGGTCACGCCGGTGCGCACGGCTTTGCCGCCGGGCAAATCCTCGGTGATGGTCACCTGACCAATGCGCACGCCCACTACATCGGTAATCGCGTTGTCCGGCCCCGGCTCGTAAATGCCCGGCTGGATGCCCAGCTCGCGCGCCCTCGGGCGTGGCGCGGCTTCTTCTTCCTGCGCGCGACCCCATCCTGCCGCTGCAAGCGTGACAACCATGAATCCCGCAATAATCCTTCGCATGGCATTCCTCTGCCGCGCATTGTACGCGGTGGAAACGTCCGGCGAAAGCGGCGCGTCTGTAGCGGCGGGATTCGACCGCCACGCGCGGCTTGCGCGCCGCGTGGCGCTGCGGTAGATTCGCGGCTCGCGGTTGCCCACTCAAGCGTAGCCAAAGGAAACGACCATGAACCTTCGAAGCTGTTCCGTCGTCCGGTTTTCGCTTCCTATTTTCTATTTTCTATTTTCTATTTTCGCATTACTGCCGCTTGCGGCACCGGCCGCAGGACAGTCTCTCCAGCAGGACTTGGCCGCCTTCACGGCGCGCCCCGCGGTGACCGGCCACGAGCAGGCTCTCGCGGCGGAAATCCGCGCGCGGCTCAAGAATCTTTCCCCACAGACGGACAACATGGGCAACGTGACCGTCACTGTGGGAAGCGGCGCGCCATCGCGTCTTGTCGTCGCCCCCATGGACGAGCCCGGCTACGTCGTCAGCGGCATCACCGACGACGGCTTCCTCCGCGTGCAGCGGCTGCCGCAGCAGGCCCCGAATGCTGTGTTCGATCTGCTTCACGCCGCGCAACCGGTGGTGATTCACACACGCAACGGAAAATGGGTGTATGGCGTGGTGGCCGGGCTTTCCACACACTTGCAAGGCGGCCGGCAGAACGCGCCGCGCGGAGCACAGCCGGATGAGATGTACATTGACATCGGAGCATCCAGCGCCGCGAAAGTGATACAAGCGGGTGTGGATTTGCTCGATCCGCTCGGCCTCGACCGGCAAGTGCAGGCCATGGGCTTCGGCAAGCTGACCGCGCCGGGCATCGGCGACCGTTTCGGCGCAGCCGCGCTGGTGGAATTGTTGCGCCGCGTGGACGCGTCGAAGTTGAAGGGCACGCTGACCGTGGCGTTTGTCGCGCAGCAATGGGCCAGCTCGCGCGGGCTCGACCGGTTGATGCAGCACGTCCAGGCCGACGAAATGATTTACGTGGGGCGGCTGCTCCCGCGCCGTGGCGGGGCCGGCCCGCAGGCACAACAGCAACAAGCGCAACCGCGGTCGCCGAAGAAAGAACCCGGCAGCGGCCTGCTGATTGGCTCGCTGAATCCGGATGCAGCGCTGGACGGGTTCGCCGCCGAACTGAAGAAACTTGCCGACGACAATTCCCTTCCCGCCGCGGCAGACTTCACCACAGCGCTTCCGCGGGTGAGCTACACGCGCGGACCCGAGCCGCTCAAACGCTTCGCCCACCTAAGTGTCGCCACCGCATGGGCCTCCACTCCGGCAGAGCAGATTGACGCCGGCGACCTCGCCAGTCTGGTCGCGCTCCTCGAACTCTACGCGCAGGGTGCCACGAGCCAGCCGAAGCAGCGGAATACGATGTTCGCATCGGATGCCCCGAGCGCCGCTCCTGCAAAGCTGCCGTTGAACGAAAGCATCTTGCGCGCGCTGGTGGAATCCTACGGCATGAGCGAGCACGAAGGGCCCGTGCGCGAAGAAGTGACCAAACTGTTGCCGGCGTGGGCCAAGCCGGAGACGGATGAGAAAGGCAACTTGATTCTGCGCTTCGCCGTCGCGAAAACATTGAAGAAGGCACCGAAGATCCTCTTTGTCGCGCACATGGACGAGTTGGGCTATGCGGTGCGTGCGATTGCGGCCGATGGACGGCTCGAAGTGCAATCGCGCGGCGGCGGCATCGCGGAGTTCTTCAGCGGGCACGCCGTTCTGGTGCACGCGGATAAAGGCGTCCGCCCCGGCGTGATTGAGCTTCCCGCTGGTTGGGACCTGCCGAACTTCGAGTGGCCGCGCGGGCAGCAGGCCGTAGGCGGTCCAACACGCGTGGACGTAGGTGCGCGCTCGCCGCTCGAAGTCACGCAACTCGGAATCAAAGTGGGTGATTCGATCACCATTCCCAAGAAATACAGAAAGCTTTTCGGCACGCGCGCGAACGGCCGCAGCTTCGACGACCGCGTGGGCTGCGCTTCGCTGATTTCCGCGGTGTGGACACTGGGCGCTTCGCCGAAAGGCGGCCAGGCCGCGCCCATGGGTTTGCCCGCGGAGGTTACGTTTGTGTGGTCCACACAAGAAGAGATCGGCCTGAACGGCGCAAAGGCCGTGGCGGACAGCCTCGCCGCTAAAGGGGAAACGCCGGACTACGTATTCGCCGTGGACACCTTTGTCAGCTCGGATTCACCGCTTGAGTCCAAGCGCTTCGCCGACGCGCCGATTGGCAAAGGCTTCGTCATCCGCGCGGTGGACGGCTCCAACATCGTGGACCGCGCACCCGTCGACAAACTGATTCAACTCGCCAGGAAAAATCAGATCGCAGTGCAGTATGGCGTCACCGGCGGCGGCAACGATGGCGCTACGTTTCTGCGCCATGGCGCCGTGGACATTCCCATCGGCTGGCCGCTGCGCTATTCGCATTCGCCGGGCGAAGTCATTGACACGCGCGACTTGGATGCGCTGGCGCGCATCGTCGCGGCCATTGCCCGCGCGTGGTAGTACAGGCTGGTAGCCTGTGCTACGAGAGGTCACTCGCGATAGATCAGGCCGTTCACCGCGCCGACCAGCACATACTCGAAAAAGATTGCCGGCGCCCAGACCAGGTAGAACGGGTATTCCCTGAACAGCAGCTTGTTCGAGGCTTGGGGAATCCACCCTGCAATCAGGCCCAGCAGAACGCCGAACAGCAGCCCCGTGGTGAATCGTGCAGCGCGGTTGCGCGCAAACAGCGCGTAAAACAAACTGACCAGCGCCATGTTCACCGCGCTGGTCAGGAATATGCGCACCATGTTCAGCTCAGCGTCCGGCTTCAGCCACTTCGGAAACTGGGCGTGGAAATCGTGCAGGGCCACGCCAAACACCACAAAGCCGTAGATGAAGTCGACCACCAGCGCCGCCAGGAACGCCAGCAGCAGGCGTTTGGTATTGATCATGGGTCCTCCGCAAGTTCAGATTTCATTCCGCAAGCCCGGATTGCAGGGTGAAGACGCCAGATTGTACGCTTTTTGCCGCCATCGAAGCACATTCTTCGTGGCGCAGACAGCTTGCCTGTGGCGGGGCGTCTGTGTTTAGCTGTGGTTGTCGCAACGAGGTTGTCATGGCCATCAAGACAATTATTGAACCGTTTCGCATCAAGAGCATCGAGACCATTCGTCGCACCACGCGCGAGGAGCGCCAGAAGCTGCTGGAAGCGGCGGGCTACAACCTCTTTCTCATCGCTTCGAAGGACATCCTGATTGACCTGCTCACCGACTCCGGCACGGGCGCAATGTCCACCGAGCAGTGGGCGGCCATCATGCGCGGCGACGAATCCTACGCCGGCTCGCCGAGCTTCGAGCGCTTCCGTAACTCTGTGCAGGCTATCTTTGGCTTCCGGCACGTCATTCCCACACACCAGGGCCGCGCGGCGGAACGCATCCTCTTCAATGTGATGTGCAAGCAAGGCGACATCGTGCCCAACAACACGCACTTCGATACCACGCGCGCCAACTGCGAGTTCGTCGGCGCGCAGGCCCTCGACCTGCCCATCCCGGAAGCACTCGAGCCGCAGCGGCATCATCCCTTCAAGGGCAACATGGACGTGGTGCGCCTGGCGGAAACGATTGAGCACGCCGGCGCCAAGCGCATCCCGCTCGTCATGCTCACCGTGACCAACAATTCCGGCGGCGGCCAACCCGTCTCCATGGAAAACATTCGCGCCGTGAAGTCCATCTGCCAGCGCCACGGCATCCCGCTATACATCGACGCGTGTCGCTTCGCGGAGAACTCTTACTTCATCAAGCTGCGCGAGCCGGGCTATGCCGCGAAAACACCGCGCGAAATTGCTCGCGAAATGTTTTCCTGCGCCGACGGCTGCACCATGTCCGCAAAGAAGGACGGCATGGCCAACATCGGCGGCTTCCTCTGCACCAACGACGACATCCTGGCGCAGCAGGAAAAAGATCTGCTCATCCTCACGGAAGGTTTTCCGACCTACGGCGGGCTCGCCGGGCGCGACCTCGACGCCATCGCCGTCGGGCTCAACGAGGCGCTCGAAGAGGATTACCTGAATTATCGCATCGTCTCCACCGCCTATCTCGGCAACCACATTTCGAAAGAAGGCGTGCCGATCGTGCAACCGCCCGGCGGGCACGCCATTTATCTCGACGCACGCGCGTTTCTGCCGCACATTCCGCCGGAAAAATTTCCGGGCGTGGCGCTGGCGTGTGCGCTGTACATCGAAGGCGGCATCCGCTCGGTGGAAATCGGCACGCTGATGTTCGGCGAGCACGCCACCATGGACCTGGTGCGCCTGGCCATACCCCGCCGCGTTTACACGCAGAGTCACATTGATTACGTCATCGAAGTGATCCTGGAAGTATGGCAGCGTCGCGCGCAGATCCGCGGGCTGGAGCTAACTCACCAAGCGCCGTTCCTGCGCCACTTCACGGCGAGATTCAGACCATTGGAAGTCGAAGAGGTAAAGAACGTATAGGAGGTAAAAGAGAACGAAACCGGCCAAAGAACGTTCGTGTCCATTTCCTCCGCCTTCTTTTTCTCATTTAGTTTCTCCATCCCGTCGACTTCTTTGCTAGAATCCTGTGCAATGCCGAATGCAAGTTTCGTCCCCTTGCGGCAACTGGGGGCTGAAAAGCCTCCGGATGCGCCGGCGCTTCCGTCCGCGCTGAAGAAGTTGCACATTTATCTGATCAAACCCTCGCAATATGACGGCGACGGCTACGTGGTGCGCCACTGGCGCGGAGTGCTGCCGAGCAATACGCTGGCGTGCCTGGCGGGCCTGACCGAGGACGTCATCCGCAAGCAGTCGCTGGGCAGGTCGTTGCGCGTCAAGCTCCACCTGCTGGACGAGAGCGTGGACCGCGTGCCGGTGAAGCGCATCTGTCGCTCGCAGCGTGGCTCGCGCAACATGACCGTCGTCGCCCTGGTCGGCGTACAGACTAACCAGTTTCCGCGCGCCTCAGACCTAGCCATGGAGTTCCGTCGCGCCGGCCTGACGGTGATGCTCGGCGGCTTCCACGTGAGCGGATACCTGGCCATGATTGGAACCATCCCGCCGGAAATCCAGCGCCTGCTCGACGCCGGCGTCACGATTGTGAAGGGAGAAGTGGAAGAAACCTGGGGCCAGCTGCTGCACGACGCGGTTACCGGCCGGCTGAAACCTCTCTACGACTTCATTGACGACAAGCCCGACCTCTACGAAAAGCCGCTGCCGGTGATTCGCAAGGAGTATTTACGCAAGTTCGTGGCTTCCAACTTTGGCACGCTGGACGCCGGGCGCGGCTGCCCCTTCGAATGCAGCTTCTGCACGATTATCAATGTGCAGGGCCGCAAGATGCGCTTCCGCTCGCCGGAGCGCATCGCCGAAGCCGTGCGCCGCAATTTCCACGAGCACGGCATCAGCTTCTATTTCATTACCGACGACAACTTCGCGCGCAACAAAAGTTGGGAAGCCATCTTCGACGTGCTTATCCGCTTGCGCGAGGAGGAGTACATCCCGCTCAAATTCATGATGCAGGTGGACGTGCTCTCCTGGAAGATTAAGAACTTTGTCGCCAAGGCGCGGCGCGCGGGCTGCACCAACGTGTTCATCGGCATGGAAAGCGTCAACACCGAAAACCTGCTGGCCGCCGGCAAGCGGCAGAACCACGTGGAGGAGTACCGGCAACTGATCGAGGCCTATCGCGGCGCGGAGATTTCCACGCACGTGGGCTACATCGTCGGCTTCCCCGCGGACACCGCTGATTCGCTGCGCCGCGACATCGAGCACTTGATTCACGAAGTGCAGCCCGACCACGCCTCCTTCTTCATCCTGATGCCGCTGCCCGGCTCCCAGGACCACCTGGATATGTTCCGCCGCGGCGAATGGATGCACCCGGACTTCAATCTCTATGACTCGACCCACGAAGTGACCCGTCACCCCAATTTGAAGGACGGCGCGCTGCCCCGCGCCTACCGCGAAGCTTGGCGCTCTTTCTACAGCTTCGAAAACATGAAGGCCGTGCTGCGGCGCGCCCCGGCTCGCCTTTACTGGAATCATCTCTTTCGCTTCATGTGGTACAAGAATTCCGTGATGACCGAGGACCGCCACCCCATGCTGAGCGGCTTCTTTCGGCTGAAGGGCCGCACGCACCGCCGCCCGGGCTTTCCCCTGGCCTCTCGCTGGGAGTACTTCCGCACGCGGGTTCGGGAAGTGCGCGAGTATTTCGCGGGGGCGCTACGGATTCTTCTGGAGATGGAAGAGCTGTGGCTGCAAACGCGCCGCCCGGGCGAGGCCGAACAGCGCATCGTAGAGGAAGTCAACCGCATCCGCCAGGCTGCCCGCGGAAAGCTGCGGCTCGCCGACCTGCAACTCGCGCACATGCGCGCCAAGATGCACTTCCCGGCGGTGCGCGTGCCGTCCAAGCTCCATTTGCTCTGGGCGCGCTGGTATCCACTGCTGGCGCCGAACAAGGTGTACACGCGCGCCGATCTCGACAATTTCTGGCAAACCACCAAGCAGCGCTGGCACGAACGGCAGTGGGTGCGCATCCCGCCGCACCTCGTGGCATTCAATATGTTCCGCGACGCTCAGCTCCAGTTGATGTTTTTCATGCACCTGGTGCGGCCGCACTAATCCGCCCAGTCCTCTATCTGATTTACTTCCGCAGAGTCCCTGTTACAATGTTTTTTGACCACGCTGTTTGTGGTCAATTTTGCGCGATGCCCACGCCCGCCTTCAAACCTCCGCGCTACATTGCCGTCGAAGGGCCCATTCGCGTGGGCAAGAGCACGCTGGCCAAGGTCCTCGCCGACCGGCTGCAGGCCCGCCGCGTCTTTGACTGCGAGGACAACCCTTTTCTCTCCGATTTCTATCAGGAAAAGGACGGCGCAGCTTTCCGCGCGCAGATGTATTTCCTTTTCGAGCGGCAGCGGCGGCTGCGCGAGGTCAATCCGGCGGAGACGCCCGGCGCGATCGTGAGCGATTTTCTGTTCGAGAAGGACAAGATCTTCGCCTACGTCAACCTGGACGACACCGAATTGAAGCTCTACGAGCAGTACTTCGAGATGTTTGCCGCTGGCCTGCCCCTGCCGGACCTGGTCATCTACCTCCAGGCCAAGCCCGAAGTGCTCCGCCAGCGCATTGCCCGGAAAGCCGACCCGGCAGAGGAACTCATCTCGCTCGCGTACCTCGAAGAAGTGAGCCGCGCGTATGAGCATTTTTTCTTTCGCTATTCGGCGTCGGACCTGCTCGTGGTGAACACCTCGGAGATTGATTTCGTGGAGCGCAACGAGGATTTGCAGGAGTTACTGCGCCGGTTGCAGCAGCCTGTCAAGGGCACGCAATACTTTTTGCCGCTCGGTCCGAGTTAGGGTGCTGCAGCGAACTCAACGAAACTCAGATACTAATGACGATTTATAAATAATTGGTTGACCCGTTCCTGAATCTGAGTTAAAAACTGGCGACTCGGTATCCTGAACTTTCCCGGTGCAAGGAGAAAAATGGGCCAGGAGCGAAAGCCCGTCATTCTTGTTGTGGACGATGAACTCTCCCTCCGGTACTTGTATCATGACACTCTCCTTCTCCACGGGTATGAAGTCCTTCTCGCCACCAATAAAGAAGAAGCCATCCACGTAATTTCCACGCAGGAGGTGGATGGAATTGTCTGTGACATCCAGCTTCCCGGCAACGGCGTGAAGATGTACGAGTACTTGCTGACGAAATACCCGGAGTTGCACGGACGCTTCATCTTCGTCACGGGCAGCGTGGAGAAAAAGGAGCTTGTCGAGCGCACGCACAACGCCACGCCTTGCCTGCTGAAGCCGTTTCCCATGCGGCAGCTCCTGGAAATCATGAAGACCGCGCTGGCGGGCTAAGCTCTATCCACGGCCCCGCCCTGGAGCGGAGCAGGCATTCCCATCCCCAATTTTCGCTTACGGATCGAATTCTGAGCTTAGACGACCGTCGGCAGAGGTGATTCCGCGGCTGGAGCGATCGCCGGCGAGGGTGCCAGCTCGAGCAGTTTTTGCCGGTGCAGGTAGGCGAAAATACCGGCCACCGCAAGCTGACTGAGAAGCGCCAGCGTCCATGGCATTTCATTCCCAGCCCACTCCTTTTCGGATAGGTCAAAGACGGCGGACGGCGCGAAGTTCGCTGTGATGGCCTGCCCGCTGGGCGAATCGTAAAAACCCAGCGACACGAACGCGACGGTTGTGCACACATAAAACACGATCAGGTAGAGAAATCCCATGGTGAGCGGGCGCTTGACGCGCGTGAGGTTCATCCACTGAAGATAGAGAAGGTCGCGGGCCAGCCACAACGCAACGAATAACATGCGAAAGCTGGCCAGCGCAAAATCCCATTCCGATTTTGGGTTGCGATGCCCATGAATCATGGCCACGGCTGCAACGCCGACCAGGAGCATTCCAACAAAAACATAGGGCAGCGGCCACAGCGCGGCGAACCAGCTCGAAGCGGCGTCACCCATTTCGCGCAAGCGGCGGCGCACGCGGTCGCGGTTGCGCACGAGCGTCAGCCCCAGCACGAAGAACAACCCGAGGTTGGTCCAGAGAAAAAAGCTCTGCTGCTGGAGTCCTTCCATCGGCGTGTTCGAGAAGATCGAGCTCCCACCCCAGCGATAGAAGCCAAGCATGAGCACGTTGACGAACACGAGCAGAGCGAGCGACTGCTGCGGCGTGTAGAGCTCATAGGCCGAAGGGTCGCGCTTGATGTTGCGCGTCACCGCGAGCAGAAACCACGCCGAAAATGTGATGTACAAAACCAGCAGGACCGGAACGTGGTGGAAGCGCAGGCCGAAAAACACATCAGGCCGGCTGAAGCTGTCCGGAACTGGGCTCAGATCCTTTGCCACGGGAGGTGACAAAAGCCAGGAGGTTTCGTCAGCGACGCTTATCGAAGCAAACGGGCTCAGCGCACCGAGTTCGAACATGAAGCGGTGGCCGATTCCGACTCCGGAACCCCACAACAAAATAATCAGCAGCAGCACAGCGGCGGTATTCGTGCCGCGCTGGTGGAAGAGTGAAATCACCAGGGCAAAAGAGTGCATGGTGATCGAGCCCAGCAGCAAGATCACGTAGGCTACGGCGACCATCGTTGGCCGCGCGCCTCCGACGATCGCTCCGACCAGCGCTGCCGGCATCAGGCACAGCACGGCGAAATAGACCACCACCGGCGCGCCGAACAGCTTGCCCACGGCCAGCTCCCACGGCGTTAGCCGCGTAACGCGCTGAAAATCGAACGTGTTCATTTCCTTTTCACGGTGAATCGCGTTCAGGCAGGCGATGCTGCCGCCGAGCACGAGCGCCACCGCTTGCGTGCCGAGAGCAATCTGCAACAGTTGCATTCCCCATTGGCCGGGCGGCCCACTGTGCGCCAGCGCATAGCCCACCACGAGGGAAAGCACCGCGCAAATTGCGGCCACAGAAATCATGCGGCCCCAGCGCAATTGCGCGCGCACACTGCGAATCAACTCCGGGTTGGAGAATAAGTCCATCCGCAAATCTCACTGGCAAACGATCACATGATTTCCCCGGTGGAAAGCCGGGAAAAAATCTGCTCCAGCGTTTCGTTCAGCTCCTCGACCCCGCACACCGGCGCACCCGCGGCCACCAGCTGCGCGACCACGTTTGCAAGCTCCGCATCGCCGCCCGCAAACTCGAAGATCACGCTTGTGAAATCGCCTTCCGGTACAACCGCGCTCACCTCCGGCCGCGCCCCCAGCCAGTCCGCCAGCGGAAACGACGCCATGGCCAGCTGGATGCGCACACGCCGCCCGGGCTTGTCTGCGCGCATCACGTGCTCGATTTTCCCCACGCGCACAAGCTTGCCCTTTTCGAGAATCGCCAGCGAAGTGCACATCTCTTCCAAGTCCGAGAGCACATGCGAGGTGATGAAGATGGTTTTCCCGGCGCGGTTCAACTCGCGCAGGAGTTCCTTCAGTTCGTGCCGCGCCTTGGGGTCGAGTCCGGAGGCCGGTTCGTCAAGCACCAGCACCGGCGGGTCGTGCAGGATGGCGCGGGCGATGCCCAACCGCTGCTTCATGCCGCGGGAAAGCCCGGCGATGTAGCTGTCGCGCTTGGGCTCGAGTCCCATTTTGGCGATGGCGTAGTCAATACGACCTGCGATGGCCGCTTCGTCCATTTTGTAGGCGTGCGCGAAATAGTCGAGGTATTCCCACGTCTTCAACTCATCGTAGAGCGCAAAGAAGTCCGCGAGGTAGCCGATATGCTTTTGTGCAGCTTCCGGCTGGCGTTCCACGTCAATGCCGTTGACGGTCACCCGCCCCGCCGTAGGCACCAGCAGCCCGCAGACCATTTTCAGCGTGGTCGTCTTGCCGGCGCCGTTCGGGCCAACCAGCCCGAAAATCTCCTTCTCGCCGATTTCCAAATTCAATCGGTCGGTGGCCAGCACTTGGCCGGGCTTTCCTGCTGTCGGCAGCACGTCGTATTCTTTGGTCAGATCTTCCAGGCGAATCATGGCACGTCCGCAGTGGTGCCCGCGCTCATCGAAGCTGCGCGGATTCTCTGTTCTTATTCCTCTCTCGTCAACACCTGAATGTAAAACGCCACTCACCTTTCAAAAGTTCCCCTTCCGATGCCTTTCCCTTCCAGCATCATGCATTCCCCAGTTCCCCAAACCCTGTGCAGAACGCTTGCGCCAACCTAACCGGAGAGACTATCCTTCGCGAACACTCCTGCGAGGCTCGGGAGCTGGCATGTTGAGGAAAGGCGGAGTCATGGATAACTGGACACGACGCAAATTCTTTCTGGCTACTCTGGCCGGTAGCGTAGCCGCGGGAGCGCGAAACCTGTTTGGCGCGCAAGCTCCGGTGGCCCAGGCCGAGGCGCAAGGCACGCGGCCTCTGATTATTTCCAGCGCGAACGGATTGAATGCGCTCACGCTCGGCATGGGACTGCTGAAGCGCGGAACGGACACGCTGGAGGCGGTGGTTTCCACGGTGACCGTGGTCGAAGACGATCCCAACGACAACTCAGTGGGATTCGGCGGGCTGCCCAACGAGGACGGCGAGGTCGAGCTCGACGCCAGCGTGATGCACGGCCCCACACGCCGCGCCGGTTCCATTGGCTCCATCCGTCAAATGAAGAATCCGGCCAAGTTGGCCAAGCTCGTCATGGAGCGCACCGATCACCTTATGCTGGTGGGCCCGGGCGCGCTGCGCTTCGCCGAAGCGCACGGCTTTGAGCGCATGAATTTGCTTACCGAGGATTCAAGGCGGCGCTGGCTGGCCTGGAAGGAGACCATGAGCGAGAGGGACTCCTGGGGACCCGGACTCACCGATCCCGAATGGAAGGAAAAAATCTCCGGCCTGCTCCCCGCGCAATGGAGCGAGGAACAAAAGGCCGCGGAGCTCGCTTACATGCGCGAACTGATCCTGCATCCGCCCACCGGCACGATCAATTGCCTCGCCGTAAACGAGAAGGGCGAAATCTCCGGCACCACCACCACTTCCGGCCTCGCCTGGAAACTTGCCGGACGCGTGGGCGATTCACCGATCATCGGCGCGGGGCTGTTTGTAGATAACGAAGTCGGCGCAGCGGGTTCCACCGGCCGCGGCGAAGAGAACATCAAGATCTGCGGCGCGCACACCATCGTGGAAATGATGCGCAAAGGCATGACACCGACGGATGCGTGCCTGGAAGCGTGTAAGCGCGTGGCCGGGAGTTACAAAAACGACAAGGTGCGCCTGCGCAAGTTCAGCATCAATTTCTACGCGCTGAACAAGGACGGCGTCCACGGCGGCGCCTCGCTCTGGGGGCCGCGTCCCGGAGGGCGCGGGCCCAGCTATGCGGTGCACGACGGCGTCGAGGCCAAACTGATGCCCCTCGCGCCGTACTTCGAAACCGCGGCCAGCTGAACCCAGATCGGCATGGATCGAGCAAATATCGTCATTATCGGCGGCGGAGTGGTAGGCTGCGCGATTGCCGCTGCCGTGTCGAAGAGCACCTCCGACGTGTTCGTGCTGGAAGCCATGCCCAGGGTGGGCATGGGTGCGAGCACGCGCAACAGCGGCGTGATCCACTCCGGGCTGTACTACACCGCAGGGTCGCTGAAGGCGCGGCACTGCGTCCGCGGCAATCAACTCACCTACGAATTCTGTGCGGCGCACAGCGTGCCACATCGCCGCACAGGAAAGCTCGTCGTTGCGATCGACGAAGCAGAAGCGCAAGAACTGCCGGCGCTGTTGGAAAAAGGCCGCGCCAACGGCGTCGAGGGTCTGCGCATCGTGGACGCAGCAGGCATCCGCGCGCGCGAGCCGCACTTCACCGGCCACGCCGCTATCGAAGTGCCTTCCACCGGAATTGTGCTGAGCGAGGAATTGGTGAAAGCGTACGCGCGCGTGGCCACCAGTCAGGGCGCCAGCATCGTCACGCACGCCAAGGTGACGCGCCTGGAACCGCAAAACGATTGCATTCGCGTCACGAGCGAAGCCGGCGAGATCGAAGCGCGCTGCGTGGTCAATAGCGGAGGGTTGTTTGCCGATGAAGTTGCGGCATTGCTCGCCGGACACAGCAAGCAGTGCCCCTACAAAATCTTCCCCGTCCGCGGCGACTATTGTGAGGTGGTGAAACCCAAAGCGCACCTGGTGAACGCGCTGGTCTATCCGCTGCCGCATCCCGACCACCTCAGCCTCGGCGTGCATTTCACACGTACGCTTTGGGACACGTTTCTGGTCGGCCCCACGGCCCGCTACATCGAGGACAAGAACGATTACGAGAGCAATCCCGAGCCCGTGGAACAATTCGCGCGCCGCGCGAAACGCATGTTGCCAGCCATCGAAGCCGCAGACCTACGGCCGACGTATTCCGGCATCCGCGCCAAACTCGTGCCACCCGGCGGCAAAGGTCCCGCCGATTTCATCATTGAGCGCGACGCGGATTTCCCCCGCATCATTCACCTCGTCGGCATCGAATCGCCGGGACTCACTTCAGCGCCGGCCATTGCGGAACAACTAGCGGCCATGATTGCCGAGACACTGGGCTGACACGCAGCTGTGTTCAAACGCAAACTACAAAACAAAAAGGGCAGGCCGCATGGCCTGCCCCGAGGAGTGACTGGAGCGTCGTTAGGTTAAGACGCAGCCGGATACACACGAACTTTCAACGCTGCGGTCTTCTTTTCGGTCTTCGCGGGCGGTGCTGGCGCAAGCAGCATCTGGATGGCCTTCTTCAGCACTGTATCTTCTTTCGGTTGCGTCGGCTCGGGCTGCTGCACGGCGGGTGTTTCGTCATCGTCCGGTTCGGGCACTTCCGCCGCAGCGCGCCGAATTTCCACGCCGGGCAATACGCCTTCCTCCGGGATGGACTTTCCGTCCGGCCGGAAGTAGTTCGCCACGGTAAGATTGATCGCTGCGCCATCTTCGAGCACCAGCATTTTCTGCTCGCTGGCGAAGCCGAATGTACGCTCGCCCAGAGTTTCACCGCGCTGGTTGCCGGCGATGGCCGCGGCCAGAATTTCCGCCGCGCCGGACGTGCCGTTGGAGATGAGCACGGTGACCGGCTGCTTCCAAACGGCTTTGCCCGGCTCGGCCACGAAGGTCTGCGTCGGCACGGTCTGCCCGCGCAGAGAACCGAGTGTGCCGCTGCCTACGAACAGGCGCGCGGCGGCGATGCCTTCCGTATTCGCGCCAAACGCGCAATCGCGCAAATCCAGAATGAGTTTCTTGGCGCCCTGCTTTTCCAGCTGCAGCAATTTGGCTTTGAGTTCGTCACTGCGCCCGATGGAAAGCGAGGGGATGCGCACGTACGCGATGCCCGCGCTCGCGGGCGCTTCCGATTCGGCGAGCAGGTTGGCATGCATCTTTGCCGCCGACAGATCGACGCGCACGATATCCACATCCTGGGGCTCGGCGCGCGCGCGGCGTACAACGGAAACAGTCACGCCCGTGCCCACGTCGCCGGAAAGCAGGTTTTGCGCCTGTCCGATGGACATTTCGCGGGAGGTAAACTTCGAAATGGCTTCCAGGATGTCGCCGCTGCGCAACCCGGCTTTTTCCGCGGGGCTGTCCGGCAGCACGGCGACCACAGTGATGTACCCGAAGCGCTTGGAGAGCGCCGCACCGATTTCGCCCTTGGCACCGCGTTCGAGTTTCTGCTTGTACTCGGCGTATTCGCGCGGGCTCATGTAGCTGGATCGCGGGTCGAGCGATTCGAGCAGTCCGTGCAGCGCGCCGGAGGTCACCTGTTGCAGGTTGGGCTCTTCGACGTAGTCCTGCTGGATGTGTTGGAGCACTTCGGTGAACACGCTGAGCGCACGGTAGGTTTTGTCCTCGTTGGTGCGCCCGAGCACGTAGCCCATGGACACGTAGCTGACCACCAGAATGGACAAAGTCACTACGATAGCCCTGGTGACACGGTTCATTCGTTCTCTCCTGTCCCGACGCCTCGGGACTGCGCGACACCCGCTTTGGAAACTGCAGTATAGCACCAGCCGCCTGGGTATGACTGTTCTAGTTTTTCCCTGCGTCCTTACTTCCTTACCTCTTGTCTTTTTGACGCGCGAGCGCCCGAGCCGTCTCCAGTTTCGCGCGCTGCAATTCGGATTTGCGGCTGATCCGCTTGCCCAGTTTCTGATTCAGAAAGCGCTGCTGCTTCACGTGCGATTCTCTCCTGTGTGGATCGCTGCAATAAGGATGCCACGACTTGGGGCTGGGTTGCGGACAAATTCCTGGCTGCCCTTGTTCAACCGGCTGAACGCGGACACAAAAAGCACCACAATTCCAAGCGACGGGTTGGGAGATATTCCTCAGTATGCTCGCTTGGGAGGGTATCGTGGACCTCACCACATCATTTTATCTCATTTATATTCAGTGAACTACGGGCGCTTGGCCAAAACGAAGCCGCTGGTAAGGGAATTGCTCCTTCAATCGAATGAGGAGCCGTGTCCATGCTTGCAGAGCCTGCCAGCGAAGCCAAAGTACCTCATGTGCAACCTGTCCCCAAGAAGGTCCGCGGCGCCATTCACGTCACCCAAAACCGCTGCAAGGGCTGCGGATTCTGCATCGCGTTCTGCCCCCCAAAGGTGCTCGAGTTTTCCGAGGATTACAACTCGCACGGGTATCACTTTCCGAAGCTAAAGAACCTGGACGGCTGCACCGGTTGCGATCTCTGCGGCCTCTACTGCCCAGATTTCGCCATCTATGGCGTGATGCAAGAGTACGGGAAGAAGCAATGAAGCGCACCCACGCAGATCCCGCTGGCGTCCTCACCGGCACTCACTTCCTCGACGGCGATCAGGCCTGCTGCGAAGGTGCGCTGGCCTCCGGCTGCCGATTTGCCGCGGGCTACCCCATCACCCCCTCTACGGAAATTGTCGAGCGCTTCGCCCTGCGCGTGCCGCAGATCGGCGGGATGTTCCTGCAGATGGAAGATGAGCTGGCTGCGTCCATCGCCATCCAGGGCGCCGTGTGGGCCGGCGCGAAGTCGTTCACCGTCACCAGCGGCCCTGGATTCTCATTGATGATGGAGCACATCGGCTACGCGGCCATGACGGAAACTCCCTGCGTCTTCGTAAACGTGCAGCGCGGCGGACCCTCCACCGGACTGCCCACGCTCCCCGCGCAGGCGGACATGATGCAGGCGCGCTGGGGATCGCACGGCGACTATCAAATCATCGCGCTGTGCCCGAATTCGCCGCAGGAATGTTTTGACCTCACCGTGCATGCCTTCAATCTCTCGGAACAATTCCGCGTGCCGGTGCTGGTGATGATGGACGAATGTGTCGGGCACATGACGGAGAAGGTTGTCATCCCGCCGGCCGAACAGATTGAAGTTTATCCTCGGCGCTACACCACGCTGCCGCCGAATGAGTATCAGGCCTTCAAGGCGGAGGACGACCTGGTACCGCAGTTCGCGCGCGCCGGCGAAGGCTACCACTTCCACGTCACCGGCCTGACGCACGACGAACACGGCTATCCGTCCATGAACGTGGAAACGCAGCACCGCCTGGTTAGCCGCCTGATCGACAAAATCCGCCGCAACGCCGATGCTATGGCGTGCAACGAGGAATATCGCGTCGACGACGCCGACGTGGTGGTCATCGCCTACGGCATCACCGCTCGCGTAGCCATGCGCGCAGTGCAGATGGCACGCGAACAGGGCGTCCGCGCCGGGCTTCTGCGGCCGATGGTCGTCTGGCCGTTCCCGGAAAAGCGCTTGCGCGAGCTCGTGGCGCGCAACGGCTTTGCAGGCCTGGTGGTCGCAGAGCTGAATTGCGGGCAGGTGTTCTACGAAGTGGAGCGGCTTGTCGTCGGACGCGTGCCCGTGTTGCTCGAGCCGCACACCGGTGGCACCGTGCACAGACCCGAGCAAATCCTCGA
>Ga0080064_1000314_pt1 | contig 139446 bp, 146 predicted proteins | sample Subgrocontami54m_FD_69260 | JGI IMG/M metagenome (GOLD analysis project Ga0080064, IMG submission 69260) | Subsurface groundwater microbial communities from S. Glens Falls, New York, USA - GMW46 contaminated, 5.4 m (SPADES assembly) (version 2) ...
CGCCGGGTCCCGGAGACCTCGGGGGGGACGCCGTGCCCCCCCCCCCTCTTGGCCATGAGCCCCCCTCGGGGGGGCGCCTGCCGACCATGGGTCGGCAGGCCTGCGCAGTGCGTAGCACTGCGCAGATGTACAAAGAGGTGGGGGGATGATCCTTCCACTTGGCGCAGGCCCGATCGGCCCGGTCGCGCCAGGCTTTAAGTCCGGGTACGTCGGCATCGTCGGACGGCCGAACGTCGGCAAGTCCACGCTGCTGAATCGGCTGCTCGGGGAGAAGATCGCCATCGTCACGCCCAAGCCGCAGACGACCCGCGGCCGGATCCTGGGCGTGTTGAACCTGCCCAACGCGCAAGTGCTGTTTCTGGACTCGCCGGGGCTGCACCAGCCCCAGCACGCGCTCGGCCGGTATATGCTCGAGGTCGTGAAGGCGGTCATGAGCGAGGCGGATGTGCTGGTGGCCATGATCGATGCGCGCGCCGGCATCACGGCGGATGACGAGCGGGTCTTCACGCGCATCCGGCAGACCGGCCGGCCGGCCCTCCTCGTGCTGAACAAGGCGGACACGGTCCGCAAGCCGAAGCTGCTGCCGCTGCTTGAGCGGTGCGCCAGGCTCAACCTCTTCCGCGAGCTGATCCCGGTCTCGGCGCTGCTCGGGGACCAGGTGGACGTGCTGCTCGCGAGCATTCTCACCCTGCTGCCGGAAGGCCCGCGCTGGTACGAGGAAGATCAGCGGACCGACCAGACGTTGGAGCAGCGCATCAGCGAGCTGATCCGCGAACAGATCATGTTGGCCACCTTCGAGGAAGTCCCGGGCGCTGTCGCCGTGCAGATCGACACGCTGGAATCCCGGGAGCGCGTGACGGCCATCCAAGCCACCGCGATGGTGGAGCGGCAAGGCCAAAAAGCGATCCTGATCGGCAAGGGCGGCTCCATGATGAAGAAGATCGGCACCGAGGCGCGCGCAGAGCTGGAGCACCTGCTCGGCCGCAAAGTCCACCTGGAGATCTGGGTCAAGGTGGTGGAAGACTGGCGCAGCGACGAGCGGCGGCTGCGCGAATTAGGGTTCTTGTCAGAGTGATGGCGCGCTCCCCGCGGCCGGTTCGGGTGCTGCGCCGGCGCACGCTCTATCGCGGGCGGATCATCCGATTGGTCCTTGAGGATCTCGTGGTCAAGGGGCGCCGGATCCAGCGGGAGACGATCCTGCATCCGGGTGCTGCCGTGATCGTTCCGCTGCTTAAGGACGGCCGGGTGATTCTGGTGCGGCAATACCGGCGCGCCGTGGACCAGTGGCTGCTCGAGCTGCCGGCCGGCACGCTGGACCCTGGCGAGCGGCCGCTCTCGTGCGCGCGCCGCGAGCTGGAGGAAGAAACCGGCTGGCGCGCCAAGCAGATGACGCGGCTGGCCAGGTTCTACGCTGCCCCGGGGGTCACCTCGGAAGAGTTGACGGTGTATCTTGCGCGCGGCCTGCGCAAGACCACGGCCTCACCGGAGCCGGATGAGTCGCTCTGCCCGGTGGTTCTTGGTTTTCAGCAGGCGCTCACGATGGTGCGCCGGGGCGTGATCCGGGACGCCAAGACCATCATCGGGTTGCTGGCAGCCGAGCGCCGGCTGCCGAACTTGAAGCAGGGCAGCCACCTGTGTAGACTAAGCAGGTCATGACGATGAGCTTATGGGACCGGATCGGCACAGAGTACCTGGCGGCGTACAAGGCCGGGGACCGCGTTCGCGTGGACACGCTCCGCTTGGTGAAAGCCGCGTTGGAGAAGGTCTCCATTGAGAAGCGGAAGGACCGGCTGGACGACGCTGAGATCCTCCAGGTCCTCACCCAGCAGGCCAAGCAGCGGCGCGAGACGCTCGAGGCGGTCAAGGCCTCAGGGCGCGAGGACATCATCGCGCAGACCAACCAAGAGCTGGCGATCCTGACCGCGTACCTGCCGCAGCCAATGTCCGACGACGCGCTCGGCACGCTCATCGAGGAGGCGTTCCAGACGGCCGGCCAGAACCAAGGGCAGGTCATGAAGTACGTGATGGGCAAAGCCGGCGGCGCGGTGGATGGCAAACGCGTCAGCCAGCTTGTGGCCCAACGCCTCAGCAAGGGGTGATGGCAGCGCCCGCGCCCCGCAAGGGCCGTCCGAAAGCGGTCATCAACCCGGACAGCTGCACCGGCTGCGAGGTGTGCGTCGCCGTCTGTCCCGTGAATTGTATTGATAAGCTGCCGGGGTTGGAGTACCCAGGGCTCCAGGCGACCTGCATCATTGACCAGCCGAAGTGCATTGGCTGCTTTCTGTGCGAGAAAATTTGTCCTTGGCAGGCGATCACCATGGTGTCTCCGCAAGAAGCACCGGTCCTGCCCACCGTGGGAGTGCATGGATGAGTGAAGCAGGGAAGGACGTTCCCCCAGCCAGCCTGCCGCCGGCGGCTGCGCCAGCCAGCCCAGCCGCGCCCATCTTGGCCGGCATCGCTGATTTCCAGAAATTACAATTCCGCGTCGGCAAGATCGTCACGGTGCAGGACCATGCCAACGCAGAACGGCTGCTGGTGTTGACCGTGGACATTGGCGAAGCCGCTCCTCGCCAGATCGTGGCCGGCATCAAGGCCCATTACGCGGCCGCAGACCTGATCGGCAAGTCCGTCGTGGTGGTCGCGAACCTCAAACCAGCGATGCTCCGCGGGATTGAGAGCCAGGGCATGGTGCTGGCCGCGTCGGATGGGTCTTTGCTGACGCTGGTAGTCCCGGAGCGGCCCATCGGCTTAGGCAGCCAGGTCAAGTAACGACCTGATCCTCCTCGAAGCCGTCTTCCTCACCATCTTTTGGACCTGGGCGGCGATCGCCGTCCTCTTTCTGCGCAACACCATCCTGCCGCAGGTCCCGCTCGGCGCAGTGCCAGAGTCCTTCGGCCTACCGTCGCAGCCGGTCCAGTTCCATGCCACGGACGGCGTCCGGTTGGACGGCTGGCGCATCGCCGAGCACCTGGATCGGCCGTGGATCATCATGTGCCATGGTTTGGGGGCCAACCGCGGCGACCTCTTGGATATCGCCGCCGCGCTGTACCGCGCCGGGTTCAACCTCTTTCTGTTCGATTTTCGGGCGCATGGCACCAGCGCCGGCCGGCAGACGTCTTTTGGTTCGTGGGAGCGGCAAGATCTGGAAGGCGCATTGGCGTACCTGGGCCGGCAGGCCGAGCTGTCAACCCAGGGCTACGGGCTGTACGGCGTCTCGATGGGCGCGGTCGTGGGCCTGGACGTGGCGGCCCGGGATGAGCGGATCCTGGCAGTGGCGGCCGACAGCCCGTTTACCGACTTGCAGGAGTCGATCGATCTGCACATGCGCCTCATGTACCGGCTGCCGCGGGTGCCGTTTGGCGTGTTGTGCGCCTGGACCTACCGGCTCTGGTTCGGCGCCTGGCCGCGCCAGGTCTCATCCATCGAGTCTGTGCGCCGGCTCAGCCCGAGGCCGCTCTTGCTGATCGGGGGTGAATCTGACCCCCGCATCCCGGTGGAGGGGCTGCAGCGGATCTTCGCCGCGGCTCAGCCGCCGAAAGACCTCTGGGTCATTCGGGGTGCCGGGCACCTGATGGGGTTTTCGATGGATCCGCAGGGATACGCTGAGCGCCTCACGTCCTGGTTCCACACGCATTTACGTCCGCACGGCACGCTGTCCTGACAGGGTCTTGGCGACAAGCTCTATTTAACAGAATATATCTTATAAGACATTATCTAGGCAGGAATCAGGGGCTGGTTGGCTGGTTAGGGGCTGGTTGATGGAATCCTGTCGGCTCATCCGGGCGGGTTCTGGCCTGTCTATCGAAAAGTGATCCGGCTCAACGGTTCCCTAGGCACGGAAAACTTTCCAGAGGATCTGCACCGAATCCGCCGGATGCACAGGCTATGACGGTGACTATTCCTGGCGGTTGGCGGCGTCGTGGCCGAGGCCGGACGGGATCGCGGCTTGGTCCAGCACGGCGCTCATGCTGCCCCACGGCGTCGTGGCTTTGAGCAGAAGCGGCAGCCGGTGCTCATCCGACGTCAGGTACGCCCACAGCCGTCCGCGCTTGACCAGAACCCCTTTGAACGCTTTCTTGTCTGCCTCCACCGGGACCGTCCAGAACGTCCCGCGCTTGAGCACTTCCAGCAGCTCGCGCGGCCCGACCAGGATGTCGGTGGGATAGATCTTTTCGTCGGTGTACAGGTTGACCCGGAGCCGCCCGCCGGACGCCAGCGGCTGGCGGCGGATCCAGAACACGGCGCTCAGCAGGTCGTAGAACTCCTCCGGCAGGTCCACGGTTTTTTCTGATCCGTTCCGCAGCGATTTATAGTGGGCGGTCCGCTCACCGAAGTCCACCTGCTCATCCGCCCGGTAATGCCCCTCCCGCTGGTGCTTGATAAAGCGCACCGGGCGGAACGTGACCGCGTCAATGTACGTGTGGAGTTCGTCACGGATGGGATAGAACTTGGAGAGGACGTCGTTGGTCTCTCCGTGCGCTTCCAGATGCAGCACGTCACGGCCATCGAGCTGTGTGCGTTCGGTCACGCCGATCCACCCATGGCCCACCGGGATGCCCATCCACCGGCCGTGGAAGCTCCATCGCTCGCCGACGGTGGGCGGCGGGCCGGCCGGGATAACCTCCTCTGCGCGTGCCAACCCGGCGAAGAGCAGCGCGACAACGCACACGGCCCCTGGCAGGACCAAGGGCCGTGGACGCGACAGGACCGCGCCGGTCATCCGGCGCAGGAGCTTACTCCCACGCGTAATCAGGCATCTCCATACCCTCATAGGGCGATGCATAGTGGTTCGGGTATCCGACTGGGAACGTCAGTGTTTCATACGCGCCCACGCCGAGGCGCAAGAGCGTCAGGCTCGCCCCGCGGAGGAACCCGCCGCCGATGCCGGTCCAAGGGTTGTCCTCATAGCCGCCGGCGGCCATGCGCTTGGGCAATTCGATCCAGCAGGTCGCCACGTTGACGAGGCCGCGCCCGAATTTCTCCATAGGGCCTTGGGCCTGGGCCGAAGGCGCGGCAGCCAAGCACGCAGCCGACACGATGAGGACGAGCCAGGCACGGCGCATGCCGTATTCTCTCAGCCGCACCGAGCCGTGTCAATGCGGCCGCCCCTCGACACGGCTCGGGACGGCCGCCCTGAGCTTGTCGAAGGGCGGCCGGCCAAGGCCTGCCGGAGCGCTCGGGCGACGCCCTGCGGGCTGCGCGCCAACACGTCGGCGCCGCAGAGGTACCTAGCCGGCAGCGAACTCACGAGGGCGATGACCCATCCTGTGCCGGCGGCTCGCGCGGAGCGGATGCCGTACGGCGCGTTTTCCACCACGACGGTGTGCGCCGGTCTTACGCGCAGCCGGCGGCACGCCGTCCGGTACGGCTCAGGATGCGGTTTGCCATGCCGGACCTGGTCGCCGGTGACGATGACCCTGAACAGGCGCCGCACAGGCTCTGGCACGATCCGCAACACCTCGTGCCGCGAGGTGCCGGTCACCAGGGCCAACGGCACGCCCTTGCGATGCAGCCCACGGAGCAGCCGTGCCCACGGCGCCTGGATCGTGACCCGGCGCGCCAGCGCCGTGAACCGGCGCTCTTTCTCCGCCAGCACCGCGGCTGCGGCGTGCCGCCGGCGCGGGCCGAGCAGCCGGCAGGCGGTCACCGTGCCTGGCTCGCCTTCCCACCGGTAGATCGAGGCTGTGTCTATCCGGAGGCTGGCCTGCCGCGCCGCCGCTCGCCAGGCGGCTGCGTGTAAGTGCATGGTGTCCACTAAGACGCCGTCTAAGTCGAAGCAGACGGCCACGAGGCGAAGCGTTTCGGGTATACTAATTCTCAATGCGAGGCTGTGGATGCCGTTGACGGAGCACGAGCGGCGATTGCTGGTGCGGATCGACCGTTTGAAAGTCTACCTGCTGGTGATGGCTGGGGCGGTCTTTTTGTTCATTTTCTTGCTGCCCCCCGGCGAGCTCCACCTAGCCACATCCATCCTTGGCCTGGCACTCTGCGGCGTGTTCTGGATCACCCAGCGTTTGCTGGGGTTCATTTCCTTGCTCGACTTGGAACTGACCCGCCTCTCACGCGCGGTCGACCGCTCTCTCACCGAGCAGCAGCGGAGCGACCTCTCCTCCTAAGCCGCCGCGCGCCGGCGGAACGGCTTACTGCCAGCTCCCGTTCGCGTACACGAATTCCGGTTGCATGATCGGCCCGTAGTCCTTCGGCACTTCGGCGTAGAACGTGACCACTTCATAAAAGCCCACCATGCCCCGCTGCACTGCGCGGAACGCGCCTTGCAGGACCCCCACTGAGGCTCCGGCCAGCGCCCCATCGGTCCTGCCGACCATTTCCGGTGTGCGGATCAGCTCCAGCGGGAACGTGAGCACGTTCGTGATCCCCCGGCCCAACTTGTGCAGCGACTTGTCCACGGTGCTCGACTGCACCGCGTCTTGCCCCGCTGCCGCTGTGGCCGCTGTGGCGCCGAGCGCGATCACCGCCGCCAGCACCCATTGCCCTGCCCTGCGCGTGTTAGCCTGCATGTGAGACCCCTCCTCGCTCAGACGGTGCGGGCCACCGCCAGATGAGCACCCCAAGAAGCAGCACGGCCCCCCAGCCCAGCAGGCCGTTGATCAACCGGTTCGTGCCCCCGAGCCACCACAGCTCTGGGTCGATGTGCATGACGAGCTTGTTCACGCGCGCAGCGTACGCCAGCGCAGCATGCATGCCGACGGCCAGGTACAGCTGGCCGGTTTTCAGATACGTGCTCGAGAGCACGACGCCCAAGAGGAAGAGGCCGCCCAGCTCCATCGCGACCAGCTGGCTCATGCCGGTGGTGCGCACGTGCACCAGCGAATAGGCGAGGCTGCTGACGAGGACCGCCGTGGTCCGCGAACACGCCAGCAGGGTCTGCAAGAGCAAGCCGCGGAACACCAACTCTTCCAGCACGCCGATGAGCAGCGCGGCCGGAAGGAACAGCGCTGCGACCCGCCACAGCCGCCACAGATCCGGCGTCACCTGCACCGTGTAGCAGCCCAGCGCAAAGCCTGCGGCGATGACGAGTGCCACTGAGCCCAGGCCAAGGCCGATGCCCAGTGCGAGGTGGTGCGGCGAGGCGGTGAACCCGAAGGCGCGCAGCGAGCGGCCTGGCCTGCGCCGCACGATGAGCCAGAGCGAGACGGCGGCGGCGATGGACACGCAGCGGCGGAAGATCTTCCACAGCGGGAGCGGGACGAAGGCCGAGGCGACGAGCGCGAGTAGGCCTGCGATTGCCAGGACGGAGAGCGCGTAGACGGCGATCAGCCGCCACGCCGTCTCGCAGCCGGACGGCGATGGTGAGCTGTTAGCGGTTGCTGGTCCCACGAATGAACGCCTCGATGAGCAGGCGCGCCTGCTCATCCGGCATGGGCTTGGGCGGGTGCTTCATGGTCCAGGATGACACGGACAACAGCGGCCCGCCGAGGCGCCGGTCGCGGGCCAGGCGCAGGCATCGGATGGCATCGATGGTCACCCCCCCGCTGTTCGGGGAGTCTTCGACCGAAAGCCGCGCTTCGATCTCGATGGGACAGTCGCCGAAGCCGCGGCCTTCGATGCGGAGGAAGCACACCTTGCGGTCACGCTGCCACGGGACATAATCGCTCGGCCCGATGTGGATGTTGCCGTCGAGGAGCCGCTTGCCCAGCGCGGTCTGCACTGCCTCGGTCTTGGACACCTTCTTGGTCTTCAGCCGTTCCTGGTTGAGCATGTTCAGGAAGTCGGTGTTGCCGCCGACGTTGAGCTGGTAGGTCCGGTCGATAGCCGCGCCCCGGTTGGCGAAGAGCTGTGCCAGCGTGCGGTGCAGGATCGTGGCCCCCACCTGGCCTTTTACGTCATCGCCCACCACCGGGATCCCCTTCTTCGCGAACCGCGCCCCCCAGACCGGGTCGGAAACGATGAACACGGGAATGCAGTTGATGAGGCTCACACCGGTGTCAAGGCACGCCTGGGCGTACGCTTCCGTGGCCTTCTGCGAGCCCACCGGCAGGTAGTTGAGCAGGATCTCAGCGCCGGTCTGCTTGAGCACCCGGGCTACATTGACCGCCTTCGCCTTCGCCACGACGAAGGTCCGCTCGCGCGGGTAGTCCTTCATGTGCGGGGCGATGCCGTCCATGACCGGTCCCATCTGGACCTTGACGCCGTAGCGCGGCAGCGGTTTCTGGAACACGGTCGTGCAGTTCGGGTTCGCCAGCATCGCGGTTTCGAGCGGCTGGCCGACTTTGCGGACGTCGATATCGAAGGCAGCGACGACCTTGATGTCGCCTGGCGCGTACGGGCCGACATGCGGATGGAGCAGGCCGGCGGCTGAGCCGTTGCGCCCGGCACCTGTGCGGCTGTAGTACTGAAGGCCTTGGAGGAGCGCGCTGGCGCAGTTGCCGACGCCGGCAATGGCAATGCGGATGGGCTGCATTATGGAAGCGTCATTATAAGTGAGTCTCGACGGGAAATCAAGCCGTGACTGAGGGTTACGCCGACCAGGCGGTCTGCGCGTCTCCAGGGTCCAGCCGGTAGCGGCCCTCATGCGGGTGCTGCTCCAGCACCGCACTGCCCTGCAGCAGCGTCAGGCCGCACTCCAACGGTCCTGGCTCAGGCGGCAGCAGCTCGCGCGGCACGGCCACCTCCAAGGTCCGATCCCAGGCAGACGGCACAGCCTTCCCTGTGCCCTCGACCGTTGCGGTCACCTGATCCGCCTCGCGCCGCACTATGATGACCAGGCGGGGGCCGAGGGCCAGCCGCAACTGCCATGCGTCGCAGGCGCGCCAACGCTCCAGCGAACCTGAGACGCGCAGCGACATCCTGGCCGCATCCCAGCCGTAGGCCAGCTCCAGCAGCAGCTGGCCGCCGCGCTGCATGGCGCCTGAGCCGCGCGTGAAGTCGATCCGCCCGGCATACAGCCATTCATAGTACGAGGTGTCCTTGCCGTCGATGGTCGCCGTCACCTTGCCGGTTGGCCCGCCGCCGCGGATTTCAGGCCGCCGGATTGGTTGTGTGAGCGCCTCCGGCGCGTCCAGTCCCCCGGCCGCATAGGCGTTGGTCAGGTGCAGGCGGAAAAGCCGGTCGAACTCTTCGGCCTGTGCTGAGTGGTGCGTGTCGCCGAACCACCAGAACCAGTCGCTGCCCTCGGCCATCGCCAGGCTGCGCCGGACCGCATCGTGGCCGGCGGCGAGTGCTGGCGAGAGCGCAGCGCGCGCCTGGGCCAGCAGCGTCCAGGCCGCGTTTTTTTCCGGGTGGCCGGCCCAGGTCGCGAAGTTCGCGTCAATCCAGGAGCCAGGATACAGCGGTGGCAGCGGAGGGGTGGACTCCACCGGGTGCTCGCGCAGGTGCTCGCTGACCGTCACGCAGCGAAACCGCGGGTCGCTGCTCAGCCCCTCGTACAGGTCCATGAAAAAGTCATGGCCGTCTTCCGGGTAATGCTCCCACGCATTCTCGCCGTCGAGGATGATGCTCACCAGGGCCGGCTGGGCCCAGTCCTGCGTCGCCGTGTGGATGCGGCCGAGCCGGTTCAGCAGATCATCCACTGCCGCGGCCGGGTCCCACTGGCTGTAGGCGAAGCCGAGCAAGTCTGAGAGCTCCCGGTCGCGGAAGACAATGGCCACCTCCCCCTGCGGGGTCGTGACCCGGTGGGGCCGGTAGAGTGCTTGCAGGTCGCGGGCCTGGCCCAGCGTCCGCCAGAGGATCTCTTCATCCGTTGCGATCCAGCGAAGGCCGGCTTGCGCTGCCGCAGATGCCATCTCCTGGCTGACGCTGCCCTCGGACGGCCAGCAGCCCTCCGGCAGGCGGCCGAAGGCAGCCGCATGCCGCTCCTTGGCTGCGCGCAGGTGCCACACCGCGTCCTCTGGGTAGCGGAAGCCGGCCTCTGGCAGCTGCGCCTGTGGCAGTGCGATCCTGGCCTGCCCCAGGTCGCACAAGAGCGGCAGGATCGGGTGGTAGTACGGCGAGGTGGTCAACTCCACCTGTCCGCGCGCCTGCGCCTGCCGGTAGGCTGGCAGGATCTCGGCCAGGAGTCGCAGCTGCGCATCCAGGACCACGGTTTTGTCAGCCTCGGTATACCGGGCCCCTTGCTCTTCCAGCGCTTTCAGCGCCGGGTCTTGCCGGCGCAGCCAGGGGTCGATCCACGCCAGGTTAAACCAGACCTGCAGGTCCCGCAGATCCTGCACGCTCACGCGGCGCAGGACCTGCGCCCAGTCCGCGTTCCCAAGGGGCTCGCCCCGCAGGGCCAGCAGCTCCCGGTACCTTGGATACGGATGGATCATGCGCTCAGGGTTGGCGAGGAAGAACCACTGGAGGATGAAACGCCGCTCCAGAGCGGTCAGCGCCTCGGCCGGTGTGCGGGAGAGGTCCAGAAACTCGTCGCTGAGTGCGTGCGGCGGCAGGTACTCTTCCAACTGGTCCAGGAGGGCCGGCACCAGGTTGAAGGTCTGGTGGATCCGCGGGTACGGCTCCAGGTGGCGGATCATGTCCAGATAGTCCTTGGTGCCGTGCAGCCGCACCCAGGGCATGCTGCAGCGCCGCGTTACCGGGTCCCGGTAATACGGCTGGTGCATGTGCCAGATGAACGCGATGTGTAGGGGTTGAGTCATCTCATCCTAAAACAACAGCCCCCTGCTTCTTGCGAAGCAGGGGGCTGTGAGAGTACAGGCGCTCGGTCTTAGAACTTCACGTTGACCGAGGTGACGAGCTCTTGCGCCGCCGCGTCGTTCGGGTGGCGGAAGACGGTGCCTGGGAGGAACAGGCCATAGAGCAGGCCCACGTTCACGTCATCCGTGTACGCGTAGTTGGCCTGCATGTCCCACTCCCAGCCCAGGTACTTGTGGCTCTTGGAGCCAGCCACCGGCACGATGCCCTCATCAGCCACGAACCATGTCGCCCGGTTGTCGATCGAGAGGTCCTCGATCGGTGAGACCGTAGCGTGAAGCGCGAGCTGGTGCTGGTTCGAGGTTGACGCCGTGATCTGGTTAAACGTGGTGGTACCATCGAACGTGGCTCCGGTCTGCGCGTTCGGGTAGAAGCCAGGCGCCTGGAACTCGCGGAGCGCGGTCGTGAAGCTGCCGCGGTACATCGGGTCCCAGCCATTGATGGCTGTGGCATTGCCCTCGCGGCCAGAGTAGAAGATCCACTCTGCGCCGACTTTCGAGTTCAGGGTGTCATCACCCAGGGCAAAGTCAGCCCCAAGGTTCATGGCCCATGCACTGTACTGGTCACCCAGCGCGCCCTCGGAGGTCAACGTGGTGGCCGCCGTGGTGGCGCCGGTCGTGATGGCATTGCCCCACTGGTACGCCATTTCACCCCAGACCGAGGAAGCTTCGGATGGGGCGACACTGCCACGGACACCCAGGGTGTTGGCCACTGGGTGCGACGAACGGCTTCCAAACCCCGTAGCGGTGTTCAGGTTGCCGCTCTGCACGTGCTTGCGGAAGAAGTACGCCTCTGCCTCGCCGTTCATGTCATCGAGCTTGGTGCCGACATTCAGGCCCAGCAGGTCGGTGTCATCCTTATTGCCTGGCAGCGCGTCGGTGCTACCAGCGGCGCCAACCCCGTTCTCGTCAACCTTTGCGTACACCAGATCCAACGTAACCGGCAGGCCGGCCGGTGCTGCCCCACCCAAGTCCACGATCAGGCGGGCTGCATCAAAACCTGTCAGGTCTGAGAACTCATCCGCGGCCAGGGCATCGTCCTGGTCAAGGTCCCCATGGGTCAAGCGGCTGCCCACAATGAATCCGCGGCCATACCACAAACGCTGGCGGCCAAGGACCAGGGTGAGCGGGGAGTAGAACAGCTCTTTCAAGGTCACGTTCGCGAGCGAGACCTGGACCGAGTTGCCGTCAGAGCTCGTGCCAGTGCCTGCCGCGTTGTCCCCAGGGCTGCCCCAGACGCGCTGGTTGATCAGCCGGGTGCTGACCTTCACGTTCTCGGTCAGATCGCCCGCAACATCCAGCGCCGTGAGCTGCTGGAGGAACGCATCACCAGATTCGCCCTGGTCAGCCACAGCATCGTAAATCGTGGTGCCAGAGTTGTTCGATACACCATCATTCAAACGCAGGTTCTTGCGGAGGAAGCTCCGCACGTTCAACTCACCACCGACTTTCACGTTCTGCACTTCTGCGATCGCTGGACCACTGACGAAGAATAGCGTCAGGAGTCCCAGAAGGACTGCGCGGACTCGCGTAGCCTTCAACATCCACGAACCTCCTTGTTGTACGTCCCCACCGTGCACTCGTATGTCTTGCATTTTCTGTATCTCAGACCCCGTCTTAAGGAACCTCAGCAGTTGCACTCGTTGCCCGCTTCCTCTGCGCTCCTCCCCTTTCCCGGGAGTCTGGCTCCTCCTTTCAGATTTGTAGGTACTATAAGAACTTAGCGCAAGCCTGTCAAGAAGATTTTGTGCTCAGGCGATGAGGTCTATTATGCGGTTTTATGCGGTTTTGAGGACTTTGGCACCAGACTGCAAAAAGATGGTGCCCCAGGCCCGAGTCGAACGGGCGACACGCGGTTTAGGAAACCGCTGCTCTTCCATACTGAGCTACTGGGGCAAGCGGCATCAGGCGCGCGTGCGGCGGCCAGGGCGGCGTTTGGCTGGCCGGCCACGCGCGGCGGGTTCGGATCCTGCGCCGTTGCCACGGCGAGCCGGCGGGATGCTCGGCGCGCGCGGCGGCGCCACAGGCTGAGCCGCAGGCTTCTGGCCATCGAAGCGCTGTTGCTGGCTGAGTTCCTCGGCAGCGATCAGCAGGCGCAGCTTCTTCATCGCGGCCACTTCGATCTGCCGCACGCGCTCGCGCGTGATGTTGAAGAACTTCGCGGTCTCGCCTAGGGTGCGGCTGATGCCGTCATCCAGGCCGTAGCGCAGCACCAGCACGCGGCGCTCGCGCTCGCTCATCTGCTGCAGCAGCGCGCCGATGCGCTCATGCTGCAGAAACTGCGCGATGTCGTCCGTGGCCGAGGGCCCGGTCGTGTCCTCCAGCAGGTCGATCATTTCGGTCTCGCCGTCTTCCCCGACCGGCGTTTCCAGCGAGGTGGTCTGCGCAGACAGGACCAGCTCCTGCAGCCGCTCGATGCGCTCTACCGGCAGCTGCATCTTCTTCGCCAGCTCGGTCACGCCCGGCTTGCGTCCGAGCTTCTGCGTCATCTCTTCCGTGACGCGCTTGAACTTTGAGAGCATCTCGGTCATGTACACCGGGATGCGGACGGTCTTGCCCTGGTTCGCGATCGCGCGCGTGATGTACTGGCGGATCCACCAGGCGCCATAGGTGGAGAAGCGAAACCCCTTGTTCGGGTTGTACTTGGTCACAGCCTTCATCAGGCCGAGGTTGCCTTCCTCGATCAGGTCCAGCAACGGCACACCCAGGTGGGAGTAACGCTTGGCGATGTTGATGACGAGGCGGAGGTTCGAGAGCGTCATCTGTTTCCGGGCGGCCGAGTCGCCGCGCCGGATCTTCCGGGCGAGATCGATCTCCTGCTTTGCGGTCAGCAGGGGGATGGCCCGGATGTCCTTTAAATAGGAACGAATCGGGTCTGTCAGGAGGATTTCTCCCGCAGCGCGGCTTGCGCCGCCGCGAGTCGGGCCACCGGCACCCGGTACGGCGAGCAGGACACGTAGTTGAACCCGGTCCGGTGGCAGAAGTCGATCGACGAGGCTTCCCCGCCATGCTCGCCGCAGATGCCGATCTTGAGGTTCTTGCGGACGCTGCGGCCCTTTTGCACCGCGATCTTGATCAAGGCGCCCACGCCTTCCTGGTCCAGCGCCACGAACGGGTCGCCAGGCAGGATCCCTTGCTTGAGGTAGTCTGGCAGGAATTTGCCGATGTCATCGCGCGAGAACCCGAACGTCATCTGCGTCAGGTCGTTCGTGCCGAAGCTGAAGAACTCGGCCTCCTGGGCGATGGCATCTGCCACGAGTGCGGCGCGCGGCACCTCGATCATCGTGCCAATGAGGTACTTCACCTGGATCTTGTACGTGGCCATGGTGCGCTGTGCCACCTCGAGGATCGTCTTCTTGCCCACCTTGAACTCGTTCGGGTGACCCACCAGCGGGATCATGACCTCGGGCAGCACCTTGACCCCATCCTTGGCCAGCTCGCACGCTGCCTCGAAGATGGCCTGTGCTTGCATTTCGTTGATCTCAGGGTACGTGATGCCCAGCCGGCAGCCACGGTGGCCGAGCATCGGGTTGAACTCATGCAGCGAGTCCACGGTCTCCTGCAGCTTCTTGAGGGGGATGCCGACCTGTTTGGAGACGCGCTCCTGGTCCTCAGGCGTGTTCGGTAGAAACTCGTGCAAGGGCGGGTCCAAGAGCCGGATGGTGACCGGCAGGCCTTGCATCGCCGCCAGGATGCCTTTGAAGTCGTCCTTCTGGAACGGCAGCAGCTTGGCCAGCGCCTTCTTGCGCGCCGCAAGGTCGGTGGCCAGGATCATCTCCCGGACAACCGGCAACCGCTCCTCGCCGAAGAACATGTGTTCGGTGCGGCAGAGGCCGATGCCTTCGGCGCCGAAGTCGCGCGCGATCTTGGCGTCCTGGGGGGTGTCGGCGTTGGCGCGGACGCCCAGCGTGCGGACCGCATCGGCCCATGCCAGCAGCTGTTTGAAGCTGGCGGTCATCTGGGGCTTGACCAGCGGCACTTCCCCGAGGATGACTTCTCCGGTCGTGCCGTTGATCGTGATGAAGTCGCCTTCCTTGACCGTGACGTCCTTGGCCTGGAAGTGGTGCTCGTGCTCGCGGACCGTGATCTCAGAGCAGCCCACGATGCAGCACTTGCCCATGCCGCGCGCCACGACCGCGGCATGGCTCGTCATGCCGCCCCGGGCGGTCAGGATACCTTGGCTGGCGTTCATGCCCTCGATGTCCTCAGGCGAGGTTTCTTCGCGCACCAGGATCACGCGCTCCGCCTCCTCCTCCGCCATCTGAACTGCCTTGTGGGCGGTGAAGGCAACCTTGCCGACCGCAGCCCCAGGCGAGGCTGGCAGCCCCTTGGCGATGACCTTGGGTTTGGCTTTCGGGTCGATGCCTGGGTGCAGGAGCTGGTCAATCTGCGCCGGGTTGATGCGCAGCAGCGCTTCGCGCTTGGTGATCAGGCCTTCCTTGACGAAATCGTTCACGATCTGGACGGCGGCCTGTGCCGTGCGCTTGCCGTTGCGCGCCTGCAGCATGTACAGCACGCCTTCTTCGACCGTGAACTCCAGGTCCTGGATGTCCTTAAAGTACTTCTCCAGGCGCTTCCCGGTGCCGAGGAGCTGGTGGTAGAGCTTGGGGAACTCTTTCTTCATCTCAGAGACATGCTTCGGCGTGCGGATGCCGGCGACCACGTCTTCGCCCTGGGCATTCACCAGGTACTCGCCATAGAAGATATGCTCCCCGGTGCCAGGGTCGCGGGTAAAACACACGCCGGTCAGCGAGGTGTTGCCCATGTTGCCGAAGACCATGGACTGGACATTGACCGCGGTGCCGCCCAGGCCGGAGATGTTGTTCAGCCGGCGGTAGGAGATCGCGCGCGCGTTGTTCCACGAGTTGAACACCGCGTTGACCGCGCCCTTGAGCTGCTCCATGGGCTCTTGAGGAAAGCTCTTGCCGGCTTTGCGGTAGAGTTCTTTGTAGGCGCGGACCACCTGTTCCAGCGCCTGGGCCGAGAGGTCGGCGTCGGTTTTCGCGTGGGACGCGGCGCGGATGGCGGAGAGCTGCTCTTCAAAATACTTGCGGTCAATCTCAAGGACCACGTCGCCGTACATCTGCATGAACCGGCGGTAGGCATCGTAGGCGAAGCGGGCATTGCCGGTCTTTTTGATCAGGCCCTGCACCGTGGCATCGTTGAGGCCCAGGTTCAGGATCGTGTCCATCATGCCAGGCATGGATTGCTGCGCGCCTGAGCGGACCGAAACCAGCAGCGGATTCTTCGGGTCGCCGAAGCCTTTCTTCGCCACACCTTCGAGCCACTGCATCTTCTGTTCCAGCTCAGCTTCCAGGCCGGCGGGCCATGTGCGGCCCAGGTCGTAGAATTGGCGGCACATCTCGGTCGTGATCGTGATTCCCGGCGGCACCGGCACGCCCAGGTTGGTCATTTCGGCCAGATTCGCGCCCTTCCCGCCCAACAGCGCTTTCATCTCGGAGCGCCCGTCTGCCCGACCGTTGCCGAAGGTGTAGATCATCCGGTTCTTGCCGTTCGTGGACGCGCTGCCCTTGCCTGCGGCCTTGGCCGGCTTCCGGGCGGCCGGACGGCGACGGGAGACCAGGGTGGCGGTCGTTAAGGCCTTCTTCATGGAGACTCCTGTTGTTGTTGAAGGATGGAGAGTTTTGACAGGTCTGCAATCCGATCAGTATACAACGCGTTAATGATCTTCATCAAGGCGAGCCTGTTCTGCTTCAGCCCGTCTTCAGGGACATTGACGAGGACGGTCTTGAAGAAGTCATGGACCGGCTGGAAGAACACCTCGCCGAATTTCGTCGTCGCGGCGCCATAGTCGCGCGCCTGCGTCAGCCGCGCGATCTCTTCGTGGTGCGCCCGGTACAGGTCCCACAGCGTCCGTTCATCCGGCTCTGTGAGGCGCTCCGGGTCCACTGTGGGCTGGCGCAACGGCGAGCCCTTGAGGATGTTGCGGGTCCGCTCGATGACCTTTGCGGCGCGCAGCAGGACAGGGTGGCCGGCGAGCTGCTGCAGGCTGCGGATTCGGTCCATCACATCCACCAGGTCGTCGTTGGTGCTGGCGATCACCGCGTCGATGGTGTCGTTGGACGGGGCTGGCTTCGGCCACGCGAAGGTGTACAGCCGCTCCAGGAGGTAGCGCTGGACCCGGTGGCCGATCTGTGCCACCTGCTTCGGCTCCATGGCGCGGAACGGCGGCATCGAGCCCCGCTGCCGCAACAGCGCGTCCAGCGGCAAGGGCCGGTGGATCTTCCACGCGATCTCGACGATGCCTTGCGCTGCGCGGCGCAGGCCGAACGGGTCCTGGTCGCCGGTCGGCTCGATCCCAAGGCCAAAGTAGCCGGTCAGCGTGTCGTACTTGTCCACGAAGGCGAGGGCTGAGCCGATGAGCGTCTTGGTCAGCCGCTCGTCCCGCCCAGCGGCGGAACTGGCACCGGTCGGCAGGTACTGCTCTTCCAACGCTGCGGCCACGGCGGCCGGCTCGCCAGAGTCGAGCGCGTAGTGCTTGCCTACGATGCCTTGCAGCGTCGGGAACTCGCGGACCATGGTGCTGACCAGGTCGGCTTTGGCCAGCTGGCACGCGCGCCGGAGCTGGTTTTTCTCCTCCTCGGTGAGTTGCCAGGCCTCGGCCAGCGGTTCGGCCAGGCCGCGCAGCCGGACGGTTTTCTCCGCCATCGTGCCGAGCTGTTGATGGAACACGACGCCGGTGAGCCCTTCCCCCATTTTATCGAGGGGGAGCCGCTCGTGGTCTTCCTTGGAAAAGAGCTCGGAATCCTGCAGCCGCGCCTCCAAGATGCGCTCGATTGTCTTGCGCACCCGCGTCGGCTGGCCTGGGGCAGCCTCCAGCACCGCGACGAACTCAGGCACCAGCTTCCCCGACGCCTCGATGGCAAAGACGCGCTGGTGCTTGGCCATGCTGGCCAGCAGCACCGGCCGCGGCAGCCGCAGGAACTTCTCGTTGAACGCGCCGGCCACAGCGAAGGGCTGCTCGACCAAGAACGTCACCTCATCGAGCAGCCCATGCTCGATCAGCTCAGGCGTGATCCGCCCGCCATGCCGCTGGGCCACGGCCGTGATGGACGCCTCGATCGCGCGCCGCCGCTCCTCATGGTCCAGGATCACGCCGGCCTTCTTCAGCAGTTGGAAATACGCCGGGATGGACGTTACCGCCACCGCCCTGGACCGCAGCGGGGCCCCGATCCACGTTGCGGTCGAGGCTGTGACCTCGCCGATCTTTACGTGCAGCCTGGCGGCACCGTAGCGTGCGATCATCCACCGGATCGGCCGGGCGAACCGGAAGCCGGTCGCATCCCACCGCATGCTTTTAGGTGCGCGCAGCCCGGCCACCAGCTTGGGCAGCAGCTGCGGCAGCACCTGCGCGGTCGGCACGGTTGTGGCCGGCTTGACGATATAGACGTACTCGCCTTTGTCGCTCGCCACAAGCTTCACGTGTTTCTCGGTGGCGTGGCGGGAGCGGAGAAAGCCTTGGAGGGCTGCTGTGGGCTTGCCGTTCTGGTCGAAGGCCGCCTGCTTGGACGGGCCGCGGATCTCCTCCGGCGGGTTGTGCTGCGTGGCCGCCACGCCGCGCACGTGGAGCACCAGCCGCCGCGGCGTGCCATACGTGCGGGCCGAAGTGAAGGACAAGCGTGCCGCCTGCAGTTGTGTCTTGGCGTCCTGCGCCAGTTGCGCGATCAAATCCGGCAGGTACGCGGCCGGGAGTTCCTCGGTGCCGAGTTCAAAGAGGAGATCTGCGGACGCTTGCGGATTGCGGATTGCGGATTGCGGATTACGTCTTGCCATCCGACCTCTGACTTCCGACCTCTGACTTTTGAGCCTGCTGCTCGAGGTAGAGTTCTGCGCTCCGCTTGGCGAGTGTCCGAATGCGCAGCACGAACCGCGGTCGATCCGATTGGCTGATCGCGCCGCGCGCATCCAGCATGTTAAAGGTATGGCTGCACTTGAGCATCTGCTCGTACGCCGCCATCAGCACCTTCTGGTCCAGGAGCCGCTGCGCATCCTTCTCGTACCGCGTGAACAGCTCCTGGTGCATGGCGACGTCGGCGTGGTGGAAGTTGTAATCCGAGGCTTCCTTCTCTTGCGCTAAGTGCAGGTCGCCGTAGGTCGCCCCAGGCCCGTATTGGACCGCGTACACATCCGGCGTGTCCTGCAGGTACATGGCGATGCGCTCAAGCCCGTACGTGATCTCGCACGGGATCAGCGGCAGGTCCAGCCCGCCCACCTGCTGGAAGTACGTGAACTGCGTGATCTCCAGGCTGTCCATCCATACTTCCCAGCCCAGGCCCCACGCGCCCAGCGTCGGCGACTCCCAGTCATCCTGCACGAACCGCAGGTCATGGTCCTCGAGTGTGAGGCCGCACGCGCGCAGGCTGTCGAGGTAGAGCTGTTGGACGTTCTCCGGGGACGGCTTGAGGATGACCTGGTACTGGTAGTAGCGCTGCATGCGCAGCGGGTTCTCGCCATACCGGCCGTCGGTGGGCCGGCGCGAGGGCTGCACGTACGCCGCCTTCCACGGTTTCGGGCCGAGCGCGCCGAAGAACGTCGCCGGATGAAAGGTCCCGGCCCCCATTTCCATGTCATAGGGTTGGATGACCAAGCACCCCTGCTGCTCCCAGAAGATGTCGAGCGTTCGGATCATCTTCTGGAACGTCAGGGCTGAAGGCGCGTGCTTCTTCGGGGATTTCGGCATCAGGCGTGGCTCATGGTTTTCAGGGGATGGTCCAATCTCCAGCGGAGAAAGTCGTCGAGCCTGCGGCGCAGGACCGGAAGCCATTGGTCTTGCAGCTCGGCCGGCTCATCCGCGGTCGCGAAGCTGCCCAGGGCTTCGATGATCTCGGCCCGCATCCGCTCGGCACGGACGTCTGTGTGCAGGCAAGCTGGGCACAGCAGCCCGCCCTGTTGAGCGCTCCAGTGCGCTTCCCCTGAGAGCTCGATGCTGCAGCCGGTGCACCGGTCCAACTGGGGCTGGAACCCGATCAGGCGCAGCAGGCGCAGCACGTAATGCACGCGCACCCGGTCCAGCGCCGCCGGCCCGGTGGCCAGCCGTTCCAGCGTGTGGCGCAACAGATGGTAGATCGCCGGCTGCGGCTCTTCCAGCGGCATGACCGCGTCGGTCAAATCCACGCAGAACGCGGCGCAGCGGGTGATGTCCAGGTCCTGCTGCAGCCCGGAGAGCGGCATGCGCAAGTCGCACTGGCTGATCAGGTGGATCTGGCTCTCATGGGTGTCGTAGAACACGATGTGGTTGACCGTCATCGGTTCCATGGCGCTGCGGTGCCGGCTCGGCGTCTGCCGCAGGCCCTTGACCAGGCCCTTGACCTTGCCGAAGCGCTCGGTCAGGCAGGAGACGATGACGCTGGTCTCGCGGTACAAGTATCGCCGCAGGACGATGGCGTCAGTTGAATGAATGGCCATTTAGTCCATAGTCCATAGTCCGTGGTCCATGGACTATGGACTACCGACTATGGACCAAAGCGGCATCAGGAACATCGGGCCAGCAGGCGGTCTTCTAAGGCTCGCATTTTTCGTTGTTGGGCCGCCGTGGCGTCCTCGTTTCCGAGCCAGTGCAGCAGGCCATGGACCACGTAGCGGGAGAGCTCCTCCCGGTACGCCAGCCGGTGTCGCTTCGCGTAGGTCTGCGCCGCCTTCGGCGAGATCAGGATTTCGCCGACGACGGTCTGGGTGCCGGGCGCGGTGTCGTAGCGGAAGCTGAGCACATCGGTGTTCCGGTCATGGCCGAGGAACCGCTTGTTCAGGCGCCGCATGGGGGCTGAGCCGATGAACGTGACGGCCAGGCGCCCGGTCTTTCGTACCTTCAGCGCGACGACCGCCCGGCGGGCCAGCCGCCGCATCGCGGCCACGGCCACCGGCGCCTCCCGCTGGTCGTTGCGGACATCAATCTGCATGCGATCCCGTCATGAATGGCCGTTGCCTGACTTTTGCGCGTCGGCCGCGTCGTACGCCTTGATGATGGCTTGGACCAACTCGTGGCGCACCACGTCCGAGCCGTCGAAGATGTTGAACGCGATGCCCGGCACCTCGGCCAGCAGGTTGTGCACCTGCACGAGGCCTGACATCCGGCCGACGGGCAGGTCGATCTGGGTCACGTCGCCGGTCACGACCGCTTTCGAGTCGAAGCCCATGCGGGTGAGGAACATCTTCATCTGCTCGGTCGTGGTGTTCTGCGCCTCATCCAGGATGATGAAGGCGTCGTTCAGGGTCCGGCCGCGCATGAAGGCCAGCGGGGCCACCTCGATGATGCCGCGGTCGATGTACCGCTGGATCATGTCCGCGTCCATCATCTCGTACAGCGCATCGTACAGCGGCCGCAGGTACGGGTTGATTTTTTCGTACAGGTCGCCGGGCAGGAAACCCAGCTTTTCGCCGGCCTCGACCGCAGGCCGGGTCAGGATGATGCGCGAGACCTCGCCCTTGGTGAGGCTCGCGACCGCCATGGCCATGGCGAGGAAGGTCTTGCCGGTGCCGGCCGGGCCGATGCCGAAGGAGATGTCGTGCGTGCGCATCGCTTCGACGTACGTCTTCTGCCCCGGCGTGCGCGGGAAGATGAAGCGGCGCTTGGACGGGACTTCGATGCGCGCCTCGTACACCTGGCGCAGGCTCATCAGGCGCGGGTCCTGCAGCGCGCGCAGCGCGTAGTCCATGTCGTCTTTGCGCAGGGGGCCGCCTGAGCGGATGATGAGCAGCACATCGTCGAAGAGGCTCATCGCCTTGTCGACGGAGCCGTCTGCCCCGTTGATCTTCACGGTCTCGCCGCGCAGGACGATGGCCACGCCCAGTGCCTGCTCGATCTTGCGCAGGTGCTGGTCGTGCTTGCCGAAGAGCGTCTGGAGCTCGTCGGCGTTGCGGAGGGTGAGCGAACGTTCAGCCATTATCGCGCCGCCGGCCGGCTATTTTTTCTGATATCCGGCATCCTCGCCGAAGGTGGTCGAGCCGTCCTCGCCGCGCGGAATTTTGAGGGTCATGCCGGCTTTGAGCTGGTCGGGGCTGTTGAGCAGGTCCCGGTTGGCATCGAAGAGGCGGCGCCAGTGGGTCGCGTGGCCGTAGATCTCCGGCTTGGCTGCAATCGTCCAGAGCGAATCCCCAGGCCGCACGACGTACGTGTCATACGTCCCGGCCGCCGGGCCTGCGGCGTCCATATCCGGGATCACGGCCTGCGGCGCCGAGGCCATGGGTTCAGCCGCCATCGGCTCGCCCAGGTCCACCGAGGTGCCGGACGGCTTGGGCTTGTACATGGTCGGGATCTCGATATCGGTGCGGATCATTTGCCGGGTGGTCTTCTGGTCCCCGCCCTCCGGGGCGCTCCCGAGCAGGTAACCGCGGTTGCCTCCGGCGCCGAGTTCCAAATCCACGCGCGGCATCTCGGTGCGGTGCGCCGCCGCGCGGCAGCCGGCCGCTGCGATGAGAGTGAGAATCGCCAATGCCATCCGTCGGGACATGTGACCTCCTGGGTTTTGCATGGTGTCAGCCGGCCGGCGCCGTGCGCAGCACGGCGATGCCCAACTCCTTCAACTGCGCGTCGGTCGCCGGCGAGGGAGCGTTGGAGACCGGATCGACCGCCTTGGCCGTCTTGGGGAACGCGATCACGTCGCGGATCGAGGCCGAGCCAGTCGCGAGCGCGGTGAACCGGTCCAGTCCCATGGCGAAGCCGCCGTGCGGGGGGGCGCCGTGCGCGAACGCCTTGAGCAGGAAGCCGAACTGTTCCTGCACCTGGGTCTGGCTGAGGCCGAGGACTGAGAACACCTGCTGCTGCACGTCGGCCCGATGGATCCGGATGCTGCCGGAGCCCAGCTCGGTGCCGTTGAGCACCAGGTCGTACGCCCTCGAACGGACGGTCTTCGGGTTGCTCGCCATCGTGGCGACATCATCAGGATGCGGCGCGGTGAACGGATGGTGCTCTGCATCCCACCGCTTGGTGGCCTCGTTCCAGTGGAACATCGGGAACTCGGTGACCCAGCAGAACGCCCACGGCTGCTCAGCGGTGCGCAGGTCAGGCTTGTCGGTCTTGTGCGTGGCCAGCGCCTCGGCATGGCGCATCCGCGGGAACGGGATCGTGAGCGGGACCTTCAGCACGTCGGCGAAGACCCGGCCGATCGCGTCCTCGACCACGCGGAACACGTCCTCTTCATCCACGAACGACATCTCGAAGTCGAGCTGGGTGAACTCCGGCTGCCGGTCGGCGCGCAGGTCCTCATCGCGGAAACAGCGCGCGATCTGGACGTAGCGCTCCATGCCGGAGACCATCAAGAGCTGCTTGTACAGCTGCGGCGACTGCGGCAACGCGTAGAACCGGCCTGGGTTGACGCGCGAGGGCACCAGATAGTCGCGCGCACCCTCCGGCGTGGACTTGGTCAGGATCGGTGTTTCGATCTCGAGGAAGCCGTGCGCATCGAAGCTGCGGCGCAGCGACTGCACGATCTGGTGGCGCAGGATGAGCTTCTGCTGCGCCGCCGGCCGGCGCAGGTCCAGGTACCGCCACTCCATCCGCACGTCCTCGGATACCTCGGTCTCATCCGCGATCTCAAACGGCGGCGGCACTGACGGGTTCAGCACCTCAAGCGCCGCGGCCGAGATCTCGACCATGCCGGAGGGCAGCTTCGGATTCTCGTTGCCCTTCGGGCGCTGCCCCACGAGACCGGTGATGCTCAGCACTGTCTCAGGCCCGAGCGACGTGGCCGAGGCGTGCAGCGCGGCGTCCTTCTTGGCATTGAACACGACCTGCGCCAGCCCGGAGCGGTCCCGCAGGTCGATGAAGCTCAAGCCGCCGTGGTCGCGGCGGCGGTGGAGCCAGCCGTTGAGCGTCACGGACTGGCCGATGTGCGATTCGCGCAGGTCGCCGCAGTTGTGGGTACGTTTCATCGGCATGCGTGTTTTGGTTTCAATCGGTTTGCGAATTCTTCCGTGACCCGGTCCAGCGCGATGGATTCTTGCGCGCCGCCCTGCGCCAAGTCTTTCACGGTCAACTCACCTTTTGCCAGCTCTTGGTCGCCGAGGATAGCCACGTACCGGCAGCCCAGCTTGTCCGCCTCGCGCATCTGCGCGCGCAGGCTACCGGCATCATAATCCAGCGTCGCCTCAACGCCTTGGCGCCGCAACGCCGCCACCATCTGGAACGCCTTGGGGAGCAAGTCCGGCTTGGCGGTTGCCAGGTACACGCCGCGGCGTACGGGGGCCACCCCGCCTGCGTGCCCCGTTGTCGGCGGGGCAGGCGGGGTCGCGGCGTGCAACGCCGCGATCAGCAATCGCTCAAGCCCGCCGGCAAACCCGGCCGCGCCCATCGGCGGCCCGCCGAAATCCTCGATCAGATGATCATACCGCCCACCAGCTGCCAGCGCATCCTGTGCCCCGAGCCCAGGGGCCCGCAACTCGAACACGGTCCGGGTGTAGTAGTCCAGCCCGCGCGCGAAGGCGGCGGTGTCTGTAAACGGCACGCCGGCCTGCCGCAATCCTTCCCTGACCTGGTCGAAGTGTTTGGCGCAGTCATCGCACAGCAAGAAAGGCGAGCCGGTCTGGACCGAGGCGATGATCTTCTGGTCTTCAGGTTTCTTGCAGTCCAGCACGCGGAAGATGTTTTTCTCGAACCGGGCCTGGCAATCGGTGCACAGTTTCGTGTGGTGAGGGGCAAGTGTCTTGCGCAGCGCCTCGGCGGATCGCTCCTGGTCTGCGCGGCAGCCCATGCTGGCGATCCATGCGGTCGCGGCCACACCGTTGGCCTTCGCCAGCTCGTACGCCAAGGTGATGACTTCAACATCGACCCATGGGCTGGCCGAGCCGAGCGCTTCAACCCCGTACTGGTGGAACTGGCGGAACCGGCCGGCCTGCGGCCGCTCGGCCCGAAACATCGGCCCCAGGTAGAAGAGCTTGGTGAAGCCTTGGGTCTTGTGGAGGCTGTGCTCAAGGTACGCGCGAACGATGGCGGCGGTGCCTTCCGGCCGGAGCACGATCTGATGGCCGCCCCGGTCCTCGAACCGGAACATTTCTTTCTGGACGATGTCTGAGGTCTCCCCGACGGAACGGAGGAAGAGGGCGGCGTCTTCGATGATCGGGGTGCGGATCTCGCGGTAGCCGTACACAGCGGCCAGCCGCCGGAGCGCGCGTTCAACGGCTGACCACGTGGCAACGTCTGAAGCGAGAAGGTCGGAGGTGCCGCGGAGTGCCTGGAACGACATCACGCTATTCTAACACCTAGGCGTGCGGATTGCGGACGGCGAAATGCGGGAATGGGTCGGAAACTTACTTGATGTCTTGGCGCATGAGCAGGCCGGGCTTGAACACCACGACCCGCTTCGGTGGAACCGGCACTTCCTGGCCGGTCTTGGGGTTGCGGCCGCGCCGCGGGGCCCGCTGCCTGACCTTGAAGACACCGAAGTTGCGCAACTCGATCGTCTTGCCCTCTTTCAGGCTCTCGATGACGCGGTGCAGCGTCTGCTGGATCACCCGTTTGACGTCCACCTGGGTGATCCCGGTGTCTTTCGCGACCGTCAGCACTAAGTCTTTCTTAGTCAGCGCCATAAGTGCAGCAAGCTTAGCATCGGCGCCTGGCGGCTGTCAAGCGATGAATTGTCCTAACTGATGGTGTGGCCGTGGCTTAGTCATCACCGCCGCCAAAGCGGCGTCGGGCGCCGGCGAAATTCGGCTGGGCCAGGGTCTTGGGCGGCAACCGTTTGAAGCTTATAGCATCGGCGCCGACGAGTTCTCCAAGCGCCTCAAGGAGTTCCGTCGTCGGTGCGACGCGTAACCCCTCGGCTTTCATGCGGACCGGCCCTTCCTGTGGCCGGTCCACTTGAAAAAAGACCGGCAGCTCCCCGGGGAACTGCTGCAGCAGCGCCTTGAGCTGGTCCAGCCGCGCGCTGTCTAAGCCTGGCGCGCGCAATTGGATGTCCATGGCCGAGGCCAGCTTCCCTGGTCCTTGCTCCACCGGCACGATCTGGTGCGCGATCAGCCTGGGCCGGTCCTCACGGATGGCGATCCTGGCTTCCACGAACACGACGGCGCTGGGTTTCAGCTGGGCCGCGAGGAGCGGGTACACGTTGGGAAACACGAGGACTTCCACGACGCCGGAGAGGTCCTCGAGCAGGCACACCGCCATCTGTTCGTTCGTCTTCTTGGTGACGGTCAGCTTGATTTTCGAGAGCATGCCGCCGATCGTGACGATCGTCCCGTCCGCTGCCTGTTGGACTTGGGCTGAATCCACCGTCGCCAGCGCCCGGATCGCCTGCTCATGCCTGGCCAGCGGGTGGCCGGACACGTAGAAGCCGAGCAGCTCTTTTTCAAACGCCAACTTTTGGCTCTCAGGCCAATCGCGCAGGCGGTTCACCGCAGCGCCCGGCGCCGTCGGGGCCTGGCCTTGCAGCGCATCGAAGAACGTCATCTGCCCGGCGCTGGCATCGTGCTGCGCCGAGGCGGCTTCCTCCATGGCCTGGTCCAGGCTGGCCAGGAGCGCGGCCCGGACGGCGCCCAGGCTGTCGCACGCGCCGGCCTTGATCAGGCTCTCGCAGACTTTCCGGTTGACGAGCCGCAGGTCCGCCTCGCGGCAGAGCTCCTGCATGGTCGCGAACCGGCCGCGCGATTCCCTGGCCTTCACGATGGATTCGACCGCTGACATGCCCACGTTCTTGATCACGCCCAGGCCGCACCGGATGGTCTGCGCATCCACGACCGTCATCATCGGCTGGCTCTCGTTGATGTCCGGCGGCAGCACGCGCAGCCCCATGCGCCTGGACTCGTCGAGATACACCACGACCTTGTCGGTGTTGCCCATCTCGCTCGTGAGCAGCGCGGTCATGAACTCGGCCGGGTAGTGCGCCTTCAGGTACGCGGTGCGGTAGGAGATCATCGCGTACGCCGCCGAATGCGATTTGTTAAAACCATAACCTGCGAAATGCTCGATCAGATCGAAGACGCGGGTGGCGGTCCGCTCCGGGATCGCGTTCTTGATGCAGCCTTCCACGAACGCCTTGCGCTGCGCCTCCATGACCTCGGGGATCTTCTTCCCCATCGCGCGGCGCAGCAGGTCGGCTTGCGCGAGCGAGAAGCCGGCCAGCTCGCTGGCCACGCGCATGACCTGCTCCTGGTACACGATGACGCCGTAGGTGGCCTTGAGCACCGGCTCCATCCGCGGGTGCTCGTACTTGATGGGGGTCTGGCCGTGCTTGCGCTTCATGAACTCATCCAGCATCCCGGAGCCGATCGGGCCGGGGCGGAACAGCGCGATGACCGAGATGATGTCCTCGAACTCGGTCGGGCGGATCTTCTTCAGCAGGTCGCGCATGCCGGAGGATTCCAATTGGAACACGCCCATCGTGATCGCGCGGGCCAGGAGCTGGTACGTGGCCGCGTCATCCAGCGGCAGCGCCTGCAGGTTGATGACCCTGCCGTGGCGGCGCTCGATGAGCTTCACCGCCTCGTCGATCACGGTCAGCGTCCGCAGCCCGAGCATGTCCATCTTCAGGAGCCCGATGTGCTCCAGCGACGTCATGTCGATGCCGGTCGTGATCTGGCCGTCGTTCGTCTTGAACAGCGGCAGGTACTCGGTCAGTGGCTTATCCGCGATCGTGATGCCGGCGGCATGGGTCGAGGCGTGCCGCGTCAGGCCCTCCAGCACCAGGGCCGTGTCCATGAGCTGCTTGACCTGGTCGTCGGTGCGGTACAGCTGGGTCAGTTCCGGGACTTCGGCCAGCGCCTTCGTGAGCGTGATGTCCAGCTCGTTCGGGATCAGCTTCGCGAGCCGGTCCGCCTCGGCGTAGGAGAGTTTCATGGCGCGCCCCACATCGCGCACCACGGCCTTCGCCTGCATCGTGCCGAAGGTGATGATCTGCGCGACGTTGGTTTTGCCGTACTTCTGGATCACGTAGTCGATGACCTCGGGCCGGCGTTCGTAGCAGAAGTCGATGTCAATATCCGGCTGGGTCACGCGTTGCGGGTTCAAGAACCGCTCGAACAGCAGGTCGTACTTCAGCGGGTCGATGTCGGTGATGCCGAGCGCGTAGCTGACGATGCTGCCGGCGGCTGAGCCGCGGCCTGGGCCGACCGGGATGCCCTTCTCCTTCGCGAACCGGACGAAGTCCCACACGATCAGGAAGTAGCTGGTGTAGCCGGCGTGCTGGATGGTCTTCAGCTCATGCTCGAGCCGCTCGCGCAACGGCGGCGTGATCTCGCCGTAGCGGCCGTGCATGCCGGCCTCGCACAGCTCGCGCAGGTGGTGCTCCAGGGTCTGCCCGTGGGGCGCCTCGTAATGCGGCAGGTGCGGCTTGCCCAGCTCCATCTCGAGGTTGCACCGCTCGCTGATCTCGCGCGCGGCCGCGATCGCTTCGGGATGATCGGCGAACAGCGCCTTCATCTCCTCGGCAGATTTCAAGTAAAACTCCGGCTGCTCGTACCGGAGCCGGTGCGGATCATCGACCGTGGTCTGGGTCTGGATCGCCATCAACACGTCATGCGCCGCCGCATGCTCTTTCAAGATGTAGTGCACGTCGTTCGTGGCGACGATTTTTACGCCGGCATCTTTGGCCAGGGCCAGCAAGTGCGGACGTACTTTCGCTTCGAGCGCCATGCGATGGTCCTGCAGCTCGATGTACACGTTCTCTTTGCCCAGGATCTGCACCAGGTCATCCAGTTCCCGGCGCGCCAGGTCGGTCTGGTCCTGGGTCAGGTGCACGTTGAGGACGCCCTTCAGGCAGCTGGTGAGCGCGATCAGCCCTTCGCGGTGCTGGGCCAGGATCTCCTTGTCGATGCGCGGCTTGTAGTAGAAGCCGTCCAGATAGCCGGCGGACACCAGCCGCATCAGGTTGCGGTAGCCGGTTTCGTCCTTGGCGAGCAAGACCATGTGGGAGTTGGAGTCGCGGATGCCGGTCGCGGTGCGGTCGAGCCGGCTTTTGGGGGCGAGGTATGTTTCGCAGCCGAGGATCGGCTTGATGCCGGCCTTGGTACATGTTTCGTAGAACTCCACGGCGCCGAAGAGGTTGCCGTGGTCGGTGATGGCCAGCGCCGGAAACTTCAGCTCCACGGCGCGCTTGACCAAGGGGCTGATGCGGGCCGCACCGTCGAGGAGCGAGTAGTTCGTGTGGACGTGGAGGTGGACGAAGTCGGTGTGAGACATGAGGCTGGGTGCCGTGGAGCCAGTCTACTGGGTGGCGGTGAGCTTGGAAAGCGAAAACACGCTACTCGGGATGCGCCTCGTGATGCTCGTGGTGCGTTCCGCCCTGCGTGATGGCCGGGACTGCGGTGCGGACCCCGGCCCCCTCCACATAGACCATGCGCCCGCCCAGGTCGCCGTTCTGCGCGACGAGCAGGGTGGCGAACCCGAGCACTAACAGGAACGCAGGGGCGAACCGGGGGCGCTGGTCCTTGTGGAAGAAGCTCCACGCCCCGAGGACCCATGCGAACCGACCGATCCACTCGCCGATGTCTTCGTGGGCCTCGAACAGCCGGTGGATCCGGTCATTGTGCTGGAACGTGTCCTCGGCCGCTTCTCCGCTCCATACGGCAGCGGCCGCGCCGAGGACGGCGAGGTACAAGCATGCGCGGCCGGCGACCAGCAACGACCGACGCTTAAGGGTGACCCCCAAGAGGTAGAACAGCAGGCTGGCCGGAAACAGCGCCACTGGGATATGCACGATGACCGGGTGGATGTTCATCATCTCCCGCAGCCCGCTGAAGCCGAGCACTGACCAGTCCAGGTCCATGATTACCTCCGCGCGACGAGGTTGAGAGTCCACCCGGCGAGCACCACCATCGGGACGGCGACCGCGAGCAGCCAGCCCACCGTTCGCTTGCCCATATTCTTCCACACCGCGGCCAGCTCTGTATAGTCTGTCACGACCCCGGCCATCAGGAACGCGAACGCGTTGCCGAGCGCGCCGGTGTGCCGGTACAGCTCGTACGCCAGCGGCGCGCTGCCCTCGGAGCACACCTCGATGACCGAGGCGGTCAGCAGCGTGGCCCCCAGCCCCAGCGGCGTGGGGCTGAACCAGCGGGCGACGGCGCCATGCGGCGCGAGGCCGCCCATCAATGCGCTCAAGAGCAAGCCGAGTTGCACCCAGCCCAGCACCATGCGGCCCAGCGCTCCGGATCCTCGCAGCACGCCGGCCGCATCGCGGGCCAGCTGGCCTGGCGACCACTGGTATGCGCGCCACCGTGCGCGCACGTCTTCCCACAGCCGGAAGTCTTCGTCCACCTCGACGGTGTGCGGGTTCGGGTCCAGCTTCCCTGCCCGTTCCAACCGTTGGAAGGTGAGGCCGGTCGCGAACGCGATGGCCAGCGCTCCGGCGATGAAGAGCAAACCGACCGGGCCGAAGAGGCTGAGCAAGAGGAACGTGAGCGCCATGCTGGCCCATGGGCTGGCCAGCAGGAAGCTGATGGCGGCCGGGGTCGAGGCGCCTTTGCGGTACAGCTCAATGGCGAGTGCTAAGCAGCCGTGGCTGCACGTGGAGGCGAGAAAACCCAGCACCGTGGCGCGCGCGATCACGCGCTTCTTGGAGCCGGTCAGGTAGCGGACGATGTATTCACGCGGCACGAACTGGTCAATCATGCCGCCGATGACGATGCCGCCTAGAAACGGCAGCAGGATCGTGCGTAGGTAGTTGCGGTACACGGCGCTGACCGGCTCGGCTGCCGGCCACCACTGACCGGCAGCAAGCGTCATGGCCGCCGTGACCGGGACCCAGACCCAGGGATTCAAGAGCCGGGCGAAGAGCCTTGGCCCGCCCTGGCGCTGCTGTGTGGCGTACGCCGCGGCGCAGTCTTCGCTGCAGAACCAGCGGCCGTGACGCGGGATCGAACCCTGCATCCCGCAGATCGGATCACGATGGTCGTGGATTGCCGTCATGCGCGCAGGGTCTGTGCTCGAAGGCCGCGCGAGCGCCAGGCTGCGTACACCGCAGGGTACACCAGCAGCTCCAGGATGAACGACGTCACCAGCCCGCCGACCATGGGGGCGGCGATGCGCTTCATCAGATCGGCGCCGGTGCCGAAGGACCACATGATCGGCAGCAGGCCCACGAACGTGGTCGTGACCGTCATCAGCTTGGGCCGGATCCGCTTGACCGCCCCGTGGACCACAGCTTCTTCCAGGTCCTGCTCATTGCGCATGCGTCCTTGCCGCACCGCATCCTGGTATGACAGGTCCAGGTACAGCAGCATGAAGACGCCGGTCTCGGCATCCAGCCCCATGAGCGCGATCATCCCGACCCAGACCGCGATGGAGAGGTTATAGCCAAGCGCCGCCAGCAGCCACACCGCGCCGATGAGCGAGAACGGCACCGCCAGCAGCACGATCGCGGTCTTCACCCACGACTTGGTGTTCAGGTACAGCAGGAAGCAAATGATAAGCAGCGTCAGCGGCACGACAACCATGAGCCGCTGCCGCACGCGGATCATGTTCTCGTACTGGCCGCTCCAGGTCAGGGCGTAGCCAGAGGGCAGTTTCAGCTCGCGCGCGACCACCTGCTTGGCCTCCTCGACGTAGCCGCCGATGTCGCGGCCGGCCATGTCCACGTACACGTAGCCGGCCAACAAGCCGTTCTCATCGCGGATCATGGCCGGCCCAGTGCGCAGCTTCAAGTCCGCGAGCTGGGCCAGCGGGATCTGCTGCCCGGTCGGCGTGGGCACCAGCACCCGGCCCAGCCGCTCCAGGTCGTTGCGGAACTCAGGCGCGTAACGGACGTTGACGGTGTAGCGTTCCCTCCCCTCGACCGTGGTGGTGACCGGCTCGCCGCCGATCGCCGACATGATGGTCATCTGCGCGTCCTGGACCGAGAGGCCGTACCGGGCCAGCTCTTCGCGCTTGAGGTCGAAGTCCAGGAAGTAGCCGCCGGCCACCCGCTCGGCATAGATGCTGCGCGTGCCTGGCACGTCCTTGAGGATCATCTCCAGGTGCGTGCCGATGCGCTCGATCTCTTGCAGGTCGTCGCCGAAGACCTTGATCCCGATCGGGGTGCGCACGCCGGTGGTCAGCATGTCGATGCGGTTCTTGACCGGCATGGTCCAGGCGTTCGTGGTGCCGGGGATGCGCAGCGCGGCATCCATACGGCTCACCAGCTCCTCGTACGAGATGGTGCGCTGGAGCCGCCAGAGCCACGGCACCTTCCGCCACTGGCTGCGCGGCTTCAGGGTGACGGTCGTCTCCATCATGGAAAACGGCGCCGGGTCGGTGGCGGATTCCATTCGGCCGGCCTTGCCGAAGACGCGCTCCACCTCGGGAAAGTCTTTCAAGATCTGGTCCTGGCGCTGCAGCAGCGCCTGCGCCTCGGTGACCGAGATGCCAGGCAAGGTCGTTGGCATGTACAGGATCGAGCCCTCGTTCAGCGGCGGCATGAACTCAGACCCTAGTCCATGCGCCCACACGCCCAGCAGCCGGTGCGGGCCGTGCGCGTACCGCCACGACGCCGGCACGATCTTGTTGATCGGCCATGGCAAGCCGGTCAAGAGCGGCAGCGAGACCAGCACGAGCATCAGCGCCCATTGGAGCGTCTTCTTCCGGTGGGCCAGCACCCACCGGCAGGCTGGCTCGTAGACGCGGAAGAGCCGCTTGCTGATCGGGTGCTGCTCCTCGGGATAATACGTGCCGACCGCCAGGGCGGTCGCGATCTTGGACCAGCGAGGAGACTTGAGGCGGATGGGGTCCATCCGGGCAAAGAGCATCCGCAGCGCCGGATCCAGCGTGATCGCCAGCACCGCGGCGATCGCCATCGCCAGGTTCTTGGCCCATGCCAGCGGACGGAACAGCCGGCCTTCCTGGTCCACCAATGTGAAAATCGGCAGGAACGCAACGGCGATGACCAGCAGCGAGAAAAAGACCGACGGGCCGACCTCTTTCAGCGCCTGCAGCCGCACGAGATGGAAGTCGCCCTTGCGGCCGCCCTCGATCCACTGTTCCAGGCGCTTGTACGCGTTTTCAACCTCGACGATGACGCCGTCCACCAGCACCCCGACGGAAATCGCGATGCCGGCCAGGGACATGATGTTCGCGGTCAAGCCCATGCCGTAGAACGCGATGAAGGACAGGAGCACCGAGATCGGGATCGTGACGATGGGCACCACGGCCGAGGGAAAGTGCCAGAGGAACAGCAGGATCACCGCGCTCACGATCACCATTTCTTCGATGAGCTGGTGCGTGAGCGTGTCAATCGCCCGGTGGATCAGTTCAGACCGGTCATAGGTGACCACAAGCTCAACACCTGGCGGGAACGAAGACTTCACTTCCTCGAGCCTCGCTTTGACGCGCCGGATCACGTTGAGCGCGTTCTCGCCGGAGCGCATGATCACGGTGCCGCCGACCACGTCCCCGTCCCCGTTCAGGTCAGACAGCCCGCGCCGGATCTCCGGCCCCAGCGCCACGTCCGCCACGTGCTTGACCAAGACCGGCGTGCCGTTGGCTCCGGTCATGACGACGATCTGCTCCAGGTCTCCGATGGACTTGGCGTAGCCGCGGCCGCGCACCATGTATTCGGCGCCGGAGAACTCCAACAGCCGGCCGCCGACTTCCTGGTTCCCGGCCCGGATCGCATCCACGACCTTCGTGAGCGGGACGTTGTACGCCAGCAGCCGGTTCGGGTCGACGGTCACCTGGTACTGTTTGACGAAGCCGCCGATGGAGGCGACCTCGGCGACGCCTGGCACCGCTTGGAGGTAGTACCGCAGGTACCAGTCCTGGAAGCTGCGCAGCTGCTGCAGGTCCTGCTTTCCGGTGCGGTCCACCAGCGCGTACTGGAAGACCCAGCCGACCCCGGTCGCATCAGGCCCCAGCTCGGTGCGAACGCCTTCGGGCAGCCGCGAGGTGATCTTGCTCAAGTACTCCAGGGTGCGGCTGCGGGCCCAGTACAGGTCGGTGCCGTCCTGGAAGATCACGTAGACGTAGGAGAAGCCGAAATCGGAGAACCCCCGCACCGCTTTGACCTTGGGTGCGCCGAGCATCGCGGTGATGATGGGATACGTCACCTGATCCTCGATGATGTCCGGGCTGCGGTCCCAGCGGGAATAGATGATGACCTGGGTATCGGAGAGGTCTGGGATGGCATCCAGCGGCAGCCGCCGCAGGCACCAGACCGCCCAGACCATCGCGGCCGTGACGATGATAAGGACGACGAACTTATTGTGCGCTGACCAGCCGATGACGCGCTGGATGAACGTTTCGCGCGCCGGCCCTTCCGGAGCGTCAGTGGACATGTTGACTGGACCGGGGCTGCGGCGACTCGTCTACTGGCTTCGGCTGGGTCGGGGTTGGATCCCCGCCGTGCTGGTGCGCCCCGGCGGCGCCTTGGAGGGAGCCGCGCAGCCGGCTCTCCGAGTCGATCAAGAAGTTACCGCTGGTCACGACCGGCTCGCCGGCCACCACACCGGAGAGCACTTCGACCTGGTCGCCGGCGGTCATGCCCAGCGTCACCTGCCGCGGCTCGAACAGGCCTTCGCCCTTATCCACGAAGACCAGTTGCCGCTCGCCGGTGGAGAACACCGCTGACTTCGGGATGATCAGCGCATCGCCGCCGCCGACCGCCATGGCGGTGTTAACGTACATCCCCGGCTTGAGCTCGCCGGAGGCATCTTCGACCAACAGCCGCACCCGCGTCGTGCGGGTCTCCGAATTGAGCATCGGGTCAATGGCCTTCACCGTGCCGGTGAAGCTGCGCCCTGGCAACGAATCGCTGGTCACGGCTGCCTCCTGTCCCTGGCGGACGAGCGGCAGCTCGTACTCATAGATCGAAGCGTACACCCAGTACTGGCCGGCCCCGCCGAGCAGCAGCCGGTTATCCGGCTCGGTCCAGCCGGCTACCTCATCGATCATCGTCTCGCTCAACCCCAGATGGCGCAGCCGCAGCCGGCTGGCGGAGACCAGGCGCGTGGCCTGGTCTATGATCTCCGGCATGGCGCCGGAGGCCTCGGCGCGGCGCAGTCCCTGCACCGCTTGGATGAACTCAGCCTGGGTCTGGTACAGCTCCGGATCGTGGGCGATCACGCCGGTGGCGCGGACCGCTCTATCCAGCGGCTGGACCTTCGCCGGCGCCGTTGTCACCCCGATCAGTTGCCGCTGCTGTGGTGTCACGAGGACCGGCGCATACCCTTCGGGCGTCTCGTGGATCAGGCTCTCCCCTGCCGGCATTTCGGCCGCTTCCAGGATGTGCTCTCCGCACACCGGGCAGGTCACTTTTTCGCCCGGCTTTGCCACGACGGTCATCGGGCATGGCTTGCCGTCGTGCATTTTGGCGCAGTTGTGCAGGTAGCAGATGGTCTCTGCGTTGGTGCCTTGGGCATGCTGATGCGCCGCCATGTCGGCGGACGGGGCTGCGGCGCTGTCACGCTTGACCAAGCGCATGTTGCAGATCGGGCAGTCGCCTGGCCGGTCCGAGGTGTACGTCGGATGCATCGGGCAGTAGTAGGCCGCTTCAGAAGACTGCGGCGGCCGCTGGCCCAAGCGGCCCAGTGCCACGCCGCCGATGAGCAGCGCGGCCAGCACCACGAGGACCACCACAACCGGTTTCTTCAGGGGGATCATGAGATGGGTCCTCCAACCGCAAACCGCACGTCCGCCAGACCGCGCTCGTACTCTGCCCGCTGCGTGGCATAGGCGATCTCAGCGTCGCGCAGCATCCGCTGCGCGTCAATCAGCTCCAGGAAGTCTGCCCGTCCGGCCTCGAACGCGGCGAGGGCCACCTGCACCTGCTGCCGCGCCTGCGGCAGGATGGCTTGCTCGTACTGCTGCAGTGCGTACCCGGCGACCGAAACCTTGGCGTACGCCTCGTGCACGTCCAGCAGCACCTCGTTTTTCATCTCGGTGTACAGCGCCTCGGCTTGCCGCACGTCCTTGTGCGCGGCCTTCCATTCCCCGCTCGCGCCCTTGAGCAGCGACCAGACCGGGACGGTCACGCCCACGAAGTTGTCCCATTCGCGCACCGAGCCTTCGCCGGGAAACTGCCGGCCCTCGATCCGTCCGGTGAGGTTCGGCAGCCAGCTTGTGTAGGCGAGCAGCCGGTTCGTCTTCGCCCGACGGATGCCCTCGGCCATGGCCAGCAGCTCTGGCTTCGACTCGATCGCCAGCCGCTCAAGCTCCGGCAGCTCGGACGACAGTGGCGGGCTGACCGGCTCTTCCGGGAGCTCATAACGGGTAAACAGCGACTGATCTAGCAGGTGGGAGAAGTGGGCTTCAGCCAAGTGCTCCTGCTCCCGGAGCCTGACCAGCTCAATCTGGGCTTTGGCCAGCTCGATCTGCGCCTTGAGTACGTCCTGCTGGGAGGCCTGGTTCGTCTCGTACTTCGCCTGCACCGACCGACCCAGCCGCTCCAGCAGTGACCGGACCTCTTCCATCGCGCCGAGCGTCTTTTTGGTCATGAACAACTCGTAGTACGGCTGCTCGATGTGCCAGATGGCGTCGCGCTGCGCTTCGCGGTATTGCTGATACGCCATCTGCGCTTCGCGGGAAGCGGCTTGGCCGCGCAGCAGCAGCGTGGTCGGAAATGGGATCGCTTGGGAGACCATGTACTCGCGGTTGGCCCGCGAGCCGTGGTCAAACAGGTCGGACTGGCCTTCCACGTCCACGCCGGCCTCAGGGTCATCGGGCAGCCAGGCCGCGATCACCCGCGCGCGCGCTGCCTCGTACGCGCGGCGCTTGGCCTGCACTGCCGGGCTGCGTGTAAGCGCCTGGTCAATCAATTGCTTGAGGGTGGTCTGCACGGCGAGTGCTGGTTCGGCCGGGACAGGCTCGGCAGTCGCGCTGGCGCAGACGAGGAAAGCTGCGCTGAGCGTCATGATGCTGTGAGAGAACCGCATGCCAAGCCTCCTGTGGATCACCTACCGGATGCGCAAAACGCGGCCGCCTGCCACAGGCGGCCGGTGCGATCACAGTACGGTATCACAGGCGCAGGGGATGCGTGCGGAGGTAATGCTTGGGGATGGCGGCCGGCGCCTGGATGTCCAGGCCAGAGGCCGGCGGAGGAGCGGCGAGGAAGGTCTGCGGAGCGTGCGGCAACGCCGCGAGCACCATGGGGACAGGCGGCGCAGAAGCTGCCATGGTCGGCTGGATATCCGGCGCATCGGCGCACGCCATGTGGCAGGCGCCGTCTGCCGGCGAGCAGCAGCACGCGGCGTGCAGCCCAGGTTCGGTCGGCGCGGCGCACGCGGCGGCCAGCGGGGCCAGGGTCGCGCCTGCCAACGCCAGCATCAGGAGCCAGCGGGTGAGTGGACGGGTCATTTGACGAACCGGTTGATGGTCTGCATGAGTTCGTTGATTTTGGCCGGCCCGTCCTGGTGGCGGATCGCCTCGCTGACGCAGCCGTTGATGTGCCCGTTCATGACCTGCAGGGAGACGTGATCCAGCGCTTTCCGGGCGGCGGTCAGTTGATGGATGATGTCGATGCAGTAGCGGCGCTCTTGGACCATGCGGGAGATGCCCCGGATTTGGCCCTCGACGCGCCGCAGCTTCGGCAGCAACTGGTCGTGTTTCGGGATGCTCGCCATGACGCCTGAGTATCGCATACCCCCATAGGGTATGTCAAGTCCGGAGCCTGTCAGAGCGGCGGCTTGCCGGCCCGGCGGCGGATGATTTGGAAGGGGGCATGCCGGAGGGTGTACTGGATGATCTTGCGCATCATCCGGACCGTCTCGACCGGGTACTTCCCTGTCGCGGTCTCGCCGGAGAGCATGACGAAGTCCGAGCCGTCGATCACCGCGTTGGCCACGTCGTTGACCTCGGCCCGGGTGGGCGAGCGCTGGGCGCTCATATTCTCCAGCATCTGGGTCGCGGTGATGACCGGCTTGTGCATGTGGTTGCAGGCGGCGATGAGCCACTTCTGCAGCACCGGGATCTCGTAGATCGGCACCGAAATCCCCAAGTCCCCGCGCGCGACCATGATCCCATCGGCCGCCTTGAGGATCGCGGCAATGTTGCGGATGCCTTCCCGATCTTCGATCTTGGCGATCACCTTGCAGCCGGGGATGTTGGCCAGCCGGTTCTTGACCGCCAGCACATCGGCCGCACTGCGCACGAACGACTGGGCCACGTAGTCTACCCGATACTTCAGCGCGAACTCTAGGTCCCGGATGTCCTTGTCGCTGATGTGCGGAAACACGAGCGGGATCCCCGGGATGTTGACGCCCTTGCGCTCCCCCAGCACGCCGCCCTGTTCGATCAGGGTGTCGAGCCGGTCGAGTGCCGAGCGCACGACGCGCAGGTGGATGCTGCCGTCCGAGATGTAGATCATCTCCCCGCGTTCGATGCGGGTAAACGGCCCGGGGTAATCAATCGACACGCGGCGCGAGGTGCCGCGCGGCAGCTCACGCAGGAGGGTGAAGGGTTGTCCGGTTGTGAGCACGACCGGCCGGCCACCTGAGAGCTTCCCCGTGCGGATGCGATGGCCGGCCAGGTCCTGCAGGATTTCGACCTTGTGGCCGCTGCCCCGCCGGACCTTGCGGATGCGCTCCAGGATCCGCTCATGCTCGGCGAAGGTGCCATGCGAGAAATTGAACCGGAAGACGCTGGCGCCTTCTTGGATCATCTTCCGCAGGGTGGCCTGCGTGGCGCATGCCGGGCCGACGGTGGCGATGATGCGGGTCTTCAGCTTGCTCCACATCAGGAGGCGGGAAACAACGGCGCGTGATCCGAGGGCTGCGGCGTCCCGGCGGCGACCGGCAGGTCCAGCTCGACGACTGAGGCCCCGGGCAGGCACACGTCTTTGCACGCCAGCCACCGGGCCTGGGCGATCGCCTTCAGCGTATCGCCTGGCTGCGCGTCCGGCGGCGCGGTGAATCTCGAGACGAGCAACGCCTGGCCGGTGTAGCCAAAGGTCGTGATGTCGCCGGGATCGTTGAACTCGCGATGCGGCGGATACTCGAGCGGGCCGAACTCGCTGTCCGGCGGCCCGGCCCAGTCGATCTTGGTCGGCAGCCCAGCCTCCCCCGGATCTTCCGCGTAGATGTGCCAGCCCTCAGGGATCGTGAACAAAACACCCACGCGCACGGTGCCGCCGGGTTGGACTGAGGCGGTCTCAGCTACGGCCTCAGCTGTCACCGGCTGAGGCGTCTTCAGGAACCGGTTCGGCTTGGTCTCCTGACGTGGCGGATCCGCCGCGCCGGTCAGCGCGGTCAGCAACAGGACCGGTATCAGATACCGGCTACGCAACAGTCGTCTTACCGGTATCTGATACTGGACGTGGCTACGGCTTGCCATCCTTCTTCATCATCTGGTCGAGACGGTTCGCTTCAAGCAGCGGCAGGTTCGCCTCGGTCGGCACGTACACCACGGTCGAATCGGTGCTGCGCTGCAGCCCCTCGATCCATTTGTACCGCAGGTAGGCGTCCGAAAGGCTGGCCGCGATGATCTCGTTGCTCTTGGCCGCGCCCTGCGCCCGTGCCACCTCGATCTCAGCGTCCTTCTTGGCCTTGGTCAGCTCGAATTCTTTCTGGAACGACTCTTGCTCGGCCCGCAGCTTGGATTCGATGCTCTGGGCAAAGGTCGGGGGCAGCCGCACGTCGCGCAGCAGCACGTCCTGGACGATGATGCCGCGTTGGTCCAGCTTGGATTTCAGGAAGGCGAGGATGCTTTCCCCGATCTGTTTGCGGCCCTCGTCGCTGAAGAGGGCTTTCACCGCGTAGCCGGAGACCACGTTGCGGATGGCTTCGCGCGTATACGGCTCAAGGATCGTCATCTGGTAGTTGCCGCCGATCGTCTTGCGCACCCGCACCGCCTGGTCCGCCGGCACGTTGTAGATGACCGAGACATCCAGCTGGGAGATCAGCCCTTCGGAGGAAGGCACCTGCGCCTGCTCCTTGATCTCCTGCGTCTTCACGTTCCACACCTCGACCCAGCTCGTGACCGGGACGTAGAAGTGCCATCCAGAGCCGAGCGGCTCATCCGAGATGTGGCCGAAGCGTGCTTTGATGCCCACTTGGCCATCTTCCACGACGGCCAGCCCGCAGCCGGTGCCAGCCAACGCGGCCAGCAGCGCGAATCCCATCAATGATCGACGCATAGGTCCTCCTGTTACTCCCATTCAATCGTGGCCGGCGGCTTCGACGAGATGTCGTACACCACGCGGTTCACGCCTTTGACTTCATTGATGATCCGGCTGGAGATGCGCTCCAGCACCTCGGGTGGCAGCTTGGCCCAATCGGCGGTCATGGCATCCTGGCTCGTGACCGCGCGGACCGCGATGACGGATTCGTATGTTCGCTCATCTCCCATCACACCCACGGTTTTCACCGGCAGCAGCACCGCGAACGCTTGCCATAGCTTTTCGTACAGGCCGGCGGCGCGGATTTCTTCTTCAACCCTGGCATCCGCCTCGCGCAGGATGGACAGGCGCAGCGCGGTCACGTCCCCGAGGATGCGCACGGCCAGGCCTGGCCCTGGGAACGGGTGCCGCCCGGTCACCTCACGCGGCAGGCCGAGCAGCCCGCCCAGCTCGCGGACCTCGTCTTTGAACAGGTCGCGCAGCGGCTCGACCAGCTTGAGCTTCATGTCCTTGGGCAGGCCGCCGACATTGTGGTGGCTCTTGATGATCGCTGACGGTCCGCCCCAGGCTGAAACGCTCTCGATCACATCCGGGTACAGCGTGCCTTGGCCCAGGAAGTCCACCCCTGGGATGGACTTGGCCTCGTGCTCGAAGACGCGGATGAAGGTCTCGCCGATGATCTTGCGTTTTTGCTCAGGGTCCTCAACGCCGGAGAGCTTGGAGAGGAACTGCTTGGCCGCGTCCGAGACGCGCAGGTCCATCTTGAAGTGTTTGCCGAAGAGCGCCTCGACCTGCGCGCGTTCGTCCTTGCGCAGCAGCCCGTTGTCCACGAACACGCAGGTCAGCTGCGTGCCGATCGCCTTGTGGATCAGGAGTGCTGCGACCGAGCTGTCCACCCCGCCGCTTAAGCCCATCACCACGTGCGCTGCGCCCACCTGTTTGCGGATGCGTTCGGTGGCTTCCTCGACGAAGGACTGCATCGTCCACTCGCCGCGGCAGCCGCACACCTTGAAGAGGAAGTTTCTGAGGATCTTCTTCCCTTCCTCGGTGTGGACGACTTCCGGGTGGAATTGCAGGCCGTAGAGCTGTCGGTCCTGGTCTGCGATCGCGGCTGAGGTGGTGTTATCGCTCTCAGCGATGACTGAAAATCCTGCGGGGGCCTGGCTCACCGAGTCGCCGTGGCTCATCCAGCTGACGGAGATCGGCTTGACCCCGTCGAAGAGCCCATCGGCGGCCGTGACCCGCAGCGGCGCGCGCCCGTACTCGCGCTTCTCCGCCCGCTCGACTTTGCCGCCGAGCCGGTGCGCCATGGCCTGCATCCCGTAGCAGATGCCGAGTGTTGGCACCCCGGCGGCGAAAATCTCCACCGGCGGCAGCGGCGCGTTCTGCTGGTACACGCTGTTCGGCCCGCCGGAGAGGATCAAGCCCTTGGGATGCTCTTCGCGGAGCCGTTCCACGGTGAGGTCTTTCGGCGGCAGGATGCGGCAGAACACATGCTGCTCGCGGATACGGCGCGCAATGAGCTGGGTGTACTGCGACCCATAATCAATAATGAGGATGGATTCGTGCTGTGTGGTCATGGGTTCCTAAAAACGCGCAAGCGACCGAGCCTCGCCCGATCGCTTGCGAAGATGGTCTGAAGCACGGTCGTCACGTCCTGGTGACCGCCCGGGTGGACCGCTTCGCAGCGGGTGTGGCTTTGTGGTTCGACGGCGCTTCAGAAGCACCCTTGCGGGCCATGCCGACGCGCTGGACCTGCTGGAAGATTTTGCCTTCAGTCTGGATGGACGGCGCGATGATGATCTCAGTCATCTGGAATGCTTTGATGTCCTTGGCCCCGACAGTGCCCATGCAGGTGGTGACCGCGCCCATCAGGTTCTGCGACCCGTCATCAGTGAGCGCCGGGCCGAAGAGGATTTGCTCCAGCGTCCCGGTCTGGCCCACGTAGATGCGCGTGCCGCGCGGCAAGCTCGCGTGCGGGTACGCCATGCCCCAGTGGTAGCCGCGGCCCGGGGCTTCCTTGGCCTTGGCAAAGGCTGAGCCGACCATGACCGCGTCCGACCCGCACGCCAGCGCCTTGCAGATGTCGCCGCCGTTGCGCATGCCGCCATCGGTGATGATGGGCACGTACTTGCCGGTCTTCTTGTAGAACTCCTCGCGCGCCGCAGCACAGTCCACGGTCGCGGTGACTTGCGGCACGCCGACACCCAGGACGCCGCGCGTGGTGCACGCAGCCCCTGGCCCGACCCCCACGAGGAGGGCGGCGGCCCCGGCTTCCATCAGCTCAAGGCTCTGGTCATGCGTGACGCAGTTGCCGATGATGACCGGCACCGTTATCTGCTTGGTGAGCTTGGCAAAGTCGAGCGGTTTGTACGCCTTGGCGATGTGCTTGACCGTGGTGACGGTGGACTGGACCACGAAGATGTCCACGCCGGCTTCTTGGGCGATGGCGCCGAACCGCTCCGCGTTCTGGGGGATGGTGGAGACCGCGACTTTCACGCCGGCCTTCTTGATCTGAGCGATGCGCTTGGCGACGAGCTTTTCCTGGATCGGGGTCTTGTACAAGCGCTGGACGATGTTGGTGGTCTCTTCCACATCGCCCTGGACGATTTGCTGGATGGCGTCTTGCGGGTCTTCGTACCGAGCTTGCACGCCGTCGAGGTTGAGGACCGCAAGGCCCCCCAGCTTGCCCATGGCGATGGCGAAGTCCACGTCCACGACCCCGTCCATGGCCGAGGCGATGAATGGGGTGCGGAAGGTGATGTTGCCGATCTTCCAGGAGGGGTCAACTTCGGCCGGGTTCATGGTGACGTTGCCGGGGACAAGCGCGATCTCATCGAAGCCGTAGCAGCGGCGGGCGCGTCGGCCAATGCCAATCCATTCAGCCATGGGCGGGTACAGCTCCTCTGTGCATTGGTTGGTAGGAAGGCTTCATGTTAGCGATACGCACCGACGGTGTCAACATGGGGACGCTTCCCGCCGGGGACGTTTCCAGGCGCCCTCGCGCCGCGGATGCGCTCGGGGACGTTTCCTGCCGGCCGGCGATCCAGCTTGGCCGGCGGAAATGTCCCCGCTTGTACTCAATTCCTCAAGGCTATAGGCCTCAGGCCCGCCGGGGGCGCAGGGCGGGTGGGCCGCGGTGCCGCGTCCGGCCTGGCCGGCGGGCGGCTCCGTGGAAGCCTACCCGGCAGTCCCCCCATCCCCCGCAGACCGGCCCCTACCCGAACGTAACGGGACGGCCGGAGCGGCACGCGCGGCCTCCCGCCCGTGCCGATCACGCAACACGAGAGCCTGCCCGGCGGGCTAGAAACAGGCGCCCCCTTGCAGCTTGTGGCCGCAAGGGGGCTTCCCTCAGAACTGATCAGCTTTGAATCAGATGACGATGGCGAGAATATCGTCTTCGTTGAGGAAGACATACTCCTTGTCGTCAACTTTGATCTCTGAGCCAGAGTACTTGCCGAAGAGGATCCGGTCGCCGGGCTTGACGCTCAGCGGCACGACCTTGCCGCTCTTGAGCATCTTGCCTGAGCCGACCGCGATCACCTTGCCCTCTTGCGGCTTCTCCTGCGCTGCGTCCGGCAGGAAGAGTCCGCTCTTCGTCTTCTCGGCCGATCCGAGCCGCTGCACGATCACGCGGTCTCCGATCGGTCTGAGCTTCAGACTTGCCGACTTCGCGGTTGCGGTAGCCATGGTGTGCGCGCCTCCGCCTTAGAAGTCGCCGCCGCCGAAGCCGCCGCCACCACCGCCGCCGTGCCCGCCGTGCGGGCCTTCCATGCCACCGGACTTGTCATCCTTCTTCTCCGGCAGCTCGGTGATGAGCGCTTCCGACGTGATCAACAGGCCCGAGATGCTGGCCGCGTTCTGGAGCGCGGTGCGGACGACCTTGGTCGGGTCAACGATCCCTGCCTCGACCATGTCCGTGAACTCCATCTTGTTCGCGTCAAAGCCCTCGTTCGCCTTGCGCTCACGGATCTGCTTGACGATGATCGAGCCTTCCTCACCGGCGTTGAACGCGATCTGCCGGGCCGGCTCCTCGAGCGCGCGGCGCACGATGTCCACGCCGATCTGCTCATCGCCACCCGGGCGCATCTTCTCAAGCGCCGGGATGCAGCGGATCAAGGCCACGCCGCCGCCAGGGACGATCCCCTCTTCGCGGGCCGCCTTGGTCGCGTGCAGCGCGTCCTCGACGCGGGCTTTCTTCTCTTTCATCTCGGTCTCGGTGGCTGCGCCCACGTTGATCTGGGCGACCCCGCCGGAGAGCTTGGCCAGGCGCTCCTGGAGCTTCTCCTTGTCATAGTCTGAGTCCGAGTCCTCGACCTGCTTGCGGATCTGCGAGATCCGGGCGTTGATGGCGGCGGTCTTGCCGGCGCCCTCGATGATCGTGGTGTTCTCCTTGTCGATCTTGACCCGCTTGGCGCGGCCCAGGTCCTCGAGCTGGATGTTCTCCAACTTCAGGCCCAGGTCCTCAGTGATCGCCTTGCCGCCGGTTAAGACCGCGATGTCCTCGAGCATGGCCTTCCTGCGGTCACCGTAGCCCGGGGCTTTAACCGCCGAGCAGTGCAACGTGCCGCGCAGCTTGTTGACGACCAGCGTCGCCAACGCCTCGCCCTCGATGTCCTCGGCGATCAGGATGATCGGACGGCCGGCCTTCGCGACCTTCTCCAGCAACGGGAGCAGGTCCTTCATGGCCGAGACCTTCTTCTCGTAGATCAGGATGTACGGCTCATCGAGTACGGCTTCCATCCGCTCAGGGTCGGTCACGAAGTACGGGGACAGGTAGCCCTGGTCGAACTGCATGCCTTCCACCAGGTCAAGCGTCGTGGCCATGGACTTGGACTCTTCCACGGTGATGACGCCGTCCTTGCCGACCTTCTCCATCGCCTCGGCGATCTTCTCGCCGATTTCGCGGTCATAGTTGGCCGCGATGGTGGCGACCTGCTCGATTTCTTTCTTGTCCTTGACCGGCTTGGAGAGCTTCTTCAGCGTCTCGATGACCTCGGCGACTGCCTTGTCGATGCCCCGCTTGAGGGCCATCGGGTTCGCACCGGCCGTCACGTTCTTGAGGCCTTCGCGGAAGATGGCATCGGCCAAGACCGTGGCGGTCGTGGTGCCGTCGCCGGCGTTGTCAGAGGTCTTCTCGGCGACTTCCTTGACCAGCTGGGCGCCGAGGTTCTGGTACGGGTCCTCAAGATCGATTTCCTTCGCCACGCTCACGCCGTCCTTGGTGATGGTCGGCGAGCCGAATTTCTTCTCGATGACCACATTCCGGCCCTTGGGCCCGAGGGTCACCTTGACCGCGTTCGCCAGCTGGTGGACGCCTTGATACATCCGCCGGCGGGCTTCTTCATTGAAAATCAATTGCTTCGCCATGTCTCCTCCCGTTACCCGTTGACCACCGCGAGGATCTCTTCCTCGCGGAGAATGAGATATTCTTCGCCCTGCACCAGCACTTCGGTGCCTGAATACTTGGCGTACAGCACGCGGTCGCCGTTCTTGATCTCGAGGGGTTTGATGGACCCATCTTCAAGACGGCGACCGGTTCCCACAGCCACGACTTTGGCTTCCTGCGGCTTTTCTTTCGCTGAGTCCGGCAGGATGAGGCCGCTCTTGGTCTTGTCAGCGGCTTCGAGTGCCCGAACAGCGATTCTATCACCCAGCGGTTTTAACGCCATGCGGTGAGACCCTCCCTTGCGGTGTGCTTAGCAATCAACCTATCTGATTGCTAGAGTGTGACAACTGTAGCGGTAAACGAAGGGGTTTACAAGGCCTGAATTCACTAGATTATAGCATAACTCAAGCTATTTTCTAGTGATTATAGCAAATTGCACACTAAAACTGACTATTTCAATTAGAAGAATGCTTCAGGTGAGACGTGAAACCTGCAGCTTAAGGCTTTAATCTGCTGGGTATTCAATTGACGTCGTCCGTGGAGGACCTCAGAGACCACGCCTTGGCTGCCGACCTCCGGCAAACCAGACTGTGTGAGGTCGTGCTCTTCCATCAGGAATTTTAAGACCTCAACAGGCGTTGAGCCTCGAATGTCGACATGCTCATGTTCATAGTTCTCAATGAGCATGCCGAGGACTTCCAACAGGCTGAAGAGCGGGTGGCGCTCATCATCGCCCACGAGATCCAAGAGCCGGTCAAGGAGGGCGACGGCGTGCTTGTGGTCCTGCGCTGTCTGAACCACCAAGCTCGGCTCGATGACGGACCACGCCTGTGTAAATTTCGGCTGTTCGACGGCACTGGTATTACCCATGCTTCCATCCCTCCCTGTCGTACTGCGGATGGGTCAGAACGTCCCGGACGTACAGTTTGCCGCGGCTGAAGTGGATGATCGTGATCACGCGGCACTTGTTGCCGCCGATATCAAACACGATCCTGTCGTCCACTTTGTCCACCCTGGCCCCAAAGGCGCGTTTCAGATCCGCCCACATGGCATAGCGCGTCGTGCGGATGATCTTAAACCATGCCCGGAGGGCGTGCTCGCAGTCCGGGTGCGCCTCCCAGAAGTCCTTGAGCTTCTTCCGGGAGATCACATGCATGAGCAAGTATATCTCATATTGAGATAATCTTCAAGTCGGCGCACAGGCTGGCTAGCGCGTTGTGAGGAGGGCGAGGCCTTCGAGGACCAGATGGGGCCGAAGGTGGTCAATGGCCTTGGTATGGGCCATCAGGAACGTGCTGGAGCCCCCTGTAGCCACGACCAGGGCCTTGGGGGTGTACTTGCGCTTCAGCTGCGTGATCAGCCCCTCGCACAGGGCGATGCAGCCGAACATAACGCCTGAGCGGATGCTATTGGCGGTGTCCCGGCCCAGCAGCTCAGGCGGCTCTTTGAGCTCAACTTTGGGCAGCAAGGCGGTCTTGGTGGCCAGGGCGTCCAGGGAGATCTCAAGCCCTGGGGCGATGATGCCGCCCCAGTATTCGGCTTGAGGACGAATTGTCGATTTTCGATTGTCGATTGTCGATTTAGACGGCGCTTTCACCAGGTCAATGGTGATCGCAGTGCCGAAATCACAGATGATGCAATCCTGCTTTCCCTTCCCGTAGAGGACCCACGCAGCGTACGCCCCCACCAGGCGGTCTTGGCCGACCTGTTCGGGATAGTGGTATTTGTTGTTGAGCGGGACCTTCAGATCTTGTCCCACGATCTTGACCGGTACCTTGCCGAGCGATCGCAACGCCTCAGTCAGCACGCCGGTCATGCGCGGGACCACGCTGCAGATGATGACCTGCTTGGCGCGGGTTAAGTGCAGCCGCCGGCCCTTGGCCAGCGCCTTGAGCTGGAGCGTGACTTCGTCAGGAGTGCGGTTCGACTGAGTCCCAATCGTGAATTGAGACTTCAGCTTTCCGGCTTCGAAGACGCCGAAGTTGGTGGTCGTGTTGCCGATATCAATAGCGAGGATCATGTGACGTGGGGACGTTTCTCGCCGCCGTCGGATACCGCTGGCGGCAGAAATGTCCCCGCTTTAAGTCGCGCTGCCTTGAGAAGTGTCCCCATGAGAAACGTCCCGGCTTTACACGCGATTCACAACGAGGCGGCCGCATGGTGAATTAAGTATTGTGAGCTAGCCACGGAATTCGCGGAATTCTACGTGAAAGGAATTCATTCTGGCGTTGAGGCAGCTTCTTTGGCTCCAGCGACCCAAATCCTGATCCAGTCTGCTTGGGGACCATCCGGCACCGCCTTGATGAACTCCTTGAAATAGGCATTCGCCTCAGGACCCCTTCCCAGCTGCAACAGCATCCGGCCCGCCTCATCGTACGGCCATGGATTCTGCGGGTCGAGCGTGATCGCGGCCTGCCACAGCGCCAACGCGCCCGCATAGTTTTTGTCCTCGGTCTCAAGAATTTTCGCGAGCCAATAATAGGCATCCGCCAACAGGACCGGCCCAAAATCATCTGCCGGATACAGCGTAATGGCGCGCCGGAAATGATGCCGTGCGCGCTCAAGATCCTGTTTCGGACCCTCTTCGTAATACTTATTCCCCAGTCTGTAATGCTCGATTGCTGTGTCTTCGCGTGACTGTCGCGCAGGATCGACCAGCTCGGCGATTGCGAGCATCGGTTGTGCGACCACCGCCGGAGGGTGGAGCGTGTAAGTTCTGGTATAGCGAGTAGCAAATGTGATCCAGCTTGGCGTCTCTGGCAGCCAGACCTGGTCGTGCAGAAATGTCGCATACCATTGCCGGGCCTGCGTCCGATCACCTAAATACCGATAGGACTGCGCGGTCGAATAGGCGATTTCATGTTTCCACTCATGGTATTCAGCATCAGCGTACGCTGGCAGGAAATACTCAAGCGCTTTTGAATACTTGCATTCCGAGAGATACGACTCCCCCATAGACTGTAGGGCGAGCATGCGATCATATAGGCTCTCGTTCTGCTCCAGTAACGGCTGCAGCACCGCACGAGCGCGATCGAAATCCTCCTCTTCATCCATCAGATATCCTGCGAAGACATGTTGCGCCGGCCAGTATGAAGGCTGGATTTCAATAGCTTTCTGCAGCGATTCACGCTTTATGGCTGGGTCTTTAGTGTTCAGTGCGTCATGCAGGTACGCGGCCGGATAGCAGTGCGTCTTGATAAAGTTCAGCAGGCTTTCATTGATGGCCCCCACCGGCTGGCCGGTGACTCGCTCTAAGGTTGCGATATCGTACCCTTCCGCAGGAGCAGCGCTCATGAACGCCTCAAGCTTTCCTTGCGAATACAGCCAATAGAACAGCGCCCTCATGACAGATCCGCCATATTTTGTTTCATAGAATCCCCAATCACTGAGCGACATCAGCTGGCCGACGTCGATCGCCGTTCCACTCTCGATCGCATCCCGCAATGCATACTCCCGCAGCTGATTCGGCCGTCCGACAGTGAGCTCCCCTCGAACGATCCGCGTTCGCTCGCTCAGGAACGCCGCAAGTCCTGTCTCAAACCAGCCAGGGGCGTCTCGGAAGTTCAGGGCTATGAGGTGATGGGTGATCTGCCGGAAAATGTTGCCGAGGCCCTCCCCAGGACTCTCGCCGATGCGATAAGCATAGACGGCCGGCTGCTCTCCACAAGGACTGGTGATCCCATTTTGGCGATAGCCATAGCCAGGATCGCTCAAGCCGTAGAGCTCGCGCGTTGTTGACTGTTGTTCAAGCAACGTGACAACCAGGCGCCGCTCAAATCCTTTAGGAAAGAACCGCGGAGTCATATTTTGATAATACGCTTCAAGATTCTTTTCCAGAAACTGGACGATATTCTCAGCGAGCGGAGAGATGATGTGAAAATGTGGCGACTCGTAGGTTGCGAAACCAAATGCCGATGGGATCAATGAATACGGGAGATCGCCCCCAAGCTCGTGTTCCTTCTCGAGCTCCTTTCCATAGTCCAGTATTCCGCCATCATCTTTCAGATCAGGTCCCACGCTGTACAACGTGCAACCATCCGGCCACAGCAAGTAGTGAAATGGCCCTCCAGAGAATGGATCAGCTGGCACCGCAAACCCTTGACCGGTCTTCATCGAATCCAATCCCTGAGGATAGTTTCCGTGCGCAAGACGGTACAATTGAAGCTCCAGTGCCACCCTCGTGGCTCGCTCATCGGCCTGACCTTGGGCGAAGAACGCACTTGCCCATAACGCATGTCGAACCACCGTCTTAGCGAATGCGCTTCCGGTTGGGTGAACGAGCGACTCGACCTCTTGTGCCCCCCTTCTTGTCGGATCAACCGTTTCTGTCAGTCGTTGAGCACGCTCAATGAACGTGGGATATGGCAGATCGGCCATCTTAATGATTCGCTTGTGCAACCGCATCGCATACAGCAGTGCTCGTTGTTTTCCAAGGTACCACCGCCAGAAGAGGTTTCCCGACCGAAATCGATCGGAAAGCCGGGCGAGTACCGGATCATGCTCGTCCGCCTCTGCGCCGTACCCCTCAAATGTCTTATACCACTCGTCCAATGCGCGCCTGGTTTGTAGTAGCTCGCCTTTCGCTACCTCGGACAGCGGGATTGCGCTCTTCTCCAGGCTTGCTAATTCCCTTAAGTTGGCCGTGACGATCTCAGAGTCCTCAATTTTCGGCGCTATCTTCCGGATGGCCTCAAGCCCGAGGTTTCGAAAGACCACGCGACGCACCATGTGCGCGGCGTTTCGACCCATCTCCTCCAGTCCATATCCGAAGCGAACCGCGTCCATGTAAGATTCCAGTGCAGACGGAATGTCGCCCCCAGCTTCGGCACGTTTTCCCCTCGCAATCAACACCGTCAGAAGAGCGTTTGCAGTGGCAGCAGGGAGGGCTTCTAGATCAGGTTGTTCAACTCGCGGCACCAGTCGGGCTGGTTTTGCATTGCCCTGCTGAATTTTCTCTACCGCCGGCGTATTTGCTTCGATCCAACTGACGACTCTGGGATCCGGATAGCGCCACTCAGTTTGAATAAGATAGGCGGTCTCTCTCTCGATGTCCGCGTCGGGAGCTTCTATAAAAAGTTCGACGGCTTCCAAATAGTCGTTCGCACCGTTGTCTAGTTTACTGAGGTTCTCGTAGGCCCTCTTCCATTCTTGCGCGACGCTCGTATCATAGTTGAGGTCATGCGATGCCCGAATGTTCGCAAGGACTAGCACAATTGGTATGGAAACTAGAAGCCCGTAGAGCGCTTTCTTCAGCATATTGGCGAGGAATTCCGTGGATACATTGAGTTGGAACTGTGCTCTTACCAATGGTCGCAGAAAGTACCAGAAGATCAGTCCGCACCAGACCGATGAGTTAGCTAGCGTTACCCATCCCCACCCGTCCGCACCTCCGCTGGCGACGAGACCACGGATCAACATCACGATGAAGAGGAGCATGATCCCATTGCCGAACAACGTCAGCCAGTAGCCCCACCGCTTGAGTCTCAGTATACCGATCCCGTTCACCAGAGCGACGAGACCGATGAGACCGCCGATGAGAAACTCGCTAGGTGGAAATATCACTGATTTGGCTGCAGGAATGGTGAGTCTCACAACAGCATACGAACTGATATACAGGCCGTAGATGAGAAAGAGCGTGCCGTAAATCTTTAGCCCAAGAGGTCTCTTCACGAGCAATTCCTCCAACCTGGTAGGATTCTTATCTCATCTCCACAGTGGCGACCAGCAGCCATCCCGCAGCGCTTCCGCGCACCGAGGAATTCCGGGGGTAGCTCATCCTGTCCCCAGAATTTCCAGAATTTCTTCGGTACCTTAAAAATATTCTGGGTGGTCTTTGCGGAGGTGCTCGCCATACTGGATTACCTTTTCTAACATCGGATGCGTCGGCGCCAGATGGCGTGCTGCGTCCCAGCATTGCCACGCCTTGATCACTTCATACCGTTGCATATACAGCCCGCCCAGGTCGTGATACACGCCGGCGATGCGAGGATGTGCGCTTAAGACCGTGAGGAAGAGTCGCTCGGCTTCAGCCGCATCGCCCAGAGCTAGTTTGAGGTTAGCGATGAAGATATCGAGCACATACGCCCTGCTGAGGTTGGCTCGATCAATCTGTTCAAGGGAGGCGAGCGCGGCCCGTGCTTCCGCTTCGTTCGAGTAGCTTATCCCACGCATCAACAGCTGGAGCGGTTGATCATTCCCGGCCTGCGATGACACAGTCTGCATGGGGCCGGTCAACGACTCTCCCGTTGTTAGCGAATGTTCCAGGAGAGCAAGCATCGCGTCCAGATACCGGCCTTGGCTGCTCGATGCCGTTGACGCCGCAACTGCGGCAGCGCGGGCCGCCGGCACGTCCAGCTGAGATGCTGACGCGTCGCTTAACGCAGCCGAGAGCCGTTCATCCATATGCGCTGCATGGCCGGAAACCTTCGGTAGCACCAGCGGGCCTGGCGCGGCGACCATCTGCTGCAGGTCCAGCCGCACGCGAACGGTGCTTGGATGGTTCCGCGTCGTGTAGTCCAAGGTCTTCAGGACGCGTCCAGAGTGTTCGAGACGCCGGCGGATGCCAGGGTGTAGTTGCAAGGCATACAGAAGGAACTTCCCGTGGCCGCCGTGGAGCTGGTCTGGCAACGGTTCGCCGAGTTGGGCCCGGGCGGATTCGCGTCCGGCGACACGATACACCAGCCAGTCGCCTTCCTGCTGCTCCTCGATCGTAAGCGGAGCTTCTTGCGGTGCCTCAAGTCCGAAGAGCTCTTCCAGATCTGGCCGCTGAAAGAACGCTGCAGCATCCCCCACGCTGGCACCATGCAGCGCGGCGCCAAGGCCCAGACGGTTATGAAACTCAGATTCGCGGTAGCTGACGACGCATTCCAAGGGCGCGCGATCCACCGTCCCCTTGCTGTCATCGGCCATCAGCATGCGGCGCGAATCGAAGTCGTACATGGTGCGCGACTGGCCTTCCTGGATCGCCAACCGGCTGTCCCCAAGCTGCACGATAAGCGTGTCCTGAGACGCGTGTGCTTCTGCAGGGCGCTCCGGTGTAGCAGCGGTCTGGCTGTCCGTATGGCGGTCATAGGTCAACACGGTGAGCAGCTGCTCGGTTGATGCCGCGCCAGGCCTAACGATGACGGCACAAACGGCGAGCAGCACTCGTGCAGCCCACATTCGTTCTGCGTGCATCATGAACTTCGGGGACACATTGGCCATTACTTCCCCTTCTTCCGATACACGTTAAGGCCGATTGTGGGAACAGCCGGGACGTTTCTCATGGGGACACTTCTGGGCGGCTTGGAGGCGCAGCGTTCACAGGCCCCATGACGGTGATCTTTCCTGCGCTATCCACTTGGGTCATCCACTGGGGCCCTGCGATGAAATGGGGCGCGAGCACCGGGTGCAGCAGCATGAGCGCCACATCAGTCTCCGTGGGCAGCTCGCTCACGACATGCGTGTGGTACGCTCCCGCAGGTTGTTTACCGTCTGGCAAGGACAAGGGGATGCGTAGGGTCGTGTTGTGCAGTTCGGTTTGGCTCAAGACAGAGGCGCCATCGGCTGAGATCGAGATCTTGACGTCGCCGCCCAAGAGGATGGCGCGCGGGTCTTCGTTGCCTGGGGTCAAATAGGCGGTAATCGTATTGTCAGGCTCGCGGAACACCGCCACGTTGAACTGCGAGAACGGGGCGCCGGGAGGTATGGGCGGCGCTACAGACCTCACCAGGCTGATCGCTTTTGCGAGTGATGCCACTTCCGGCGGGGCGGTGTTGGGGATGCCCGAGGGGCTTGCCTGGCAGGATTCGGCAGCACAAACATACACGAAGGGGGCCGCAAAACCTTCATTGCTCAGCTTCCCAAAATAGACTGTCCATCCACCATCTGACGGTACGGCAAGATATGTGTCCACGCTGCCGACATCCTGTTTACTGGCCATTAAGAGATCGGTGGCGCGGATCACCGCACGTTCATGGCCGGCGATCTGTTGCCCCCGCGCTTCGATGCGTGCAATGTCTGCGGGTGACGGCGCTACAGGCTCAGCGGCCGCGTGACCAGCGAACAGGCACAGCGTCAGAAGTGCTGCGAAGCGCCAGATCTTCATTTCAGCCTCCCGTCATCCAGTTCGTAACAGCCGGGACGTTTCTCATGGGGACGCTTCTCCGGGTCCCGGGCGCGGGGTGACGGTGCAGTACGCATCGAGCGCGGAGAGATCCACGCTGGTATCGGTCTTGTGGAACGCCTGGAGGCCGAGGGCGGTGGGGATGACGCAGGTCTTGTCGAGGAAGCCGTCCCAGGAGGGGTTCTCGACTTCCCCGCCGTATCGCAGGAGACAGCCCTGGTCCGTGGGGCCGATGATCTGGTAGGTCGTGGAGCCGAGCGGCACGTACACCCGCTCTTCCTTCGGCTCGCAGGTGGCGAAGTCAATCTCGACTGGGAGGCTGCGGTCATCAATGGGCGCTTCGATAGCCTGGACCGCTGGGACGATCAGAAGGAGAGGCGCCAGCCAAGCGGGGACGTTTCTCATGGGGACGCTTCTTCAATTATAGCTCTCAAAGCGGGGACATTTCCGGCGCATCCGCTGCGCGAGGGCGCCTGGAAACGTCCCCGTGACGCTCGGGCGCAGAAACGGGAAAACTAGAGACGGTTCTTATTTTGTTGGTATACCGGCTCATCAATCAGAACCGTCCCCTGTTGTTCTTGCTTCTCACGCTTCGTACTTTGGCAATTGACCAATCGATTTCAGCAAGCCGTTAATTTCCTGTTTCAACTCAAAGATTCGTGCTTCGCGCCCCAGCATGACTTTGTTCAGAGCTTCAAGGCTTGCCACCTTCTGCCGCACCGCCTCCTCAGCCTTCCTGCGTTCGCTGATATCAAAGACATACTCCACCATCATGATCACGTTGCCTTGATCGTCCATGATCGGATCGCCGTGCACTTCGACCTGCTGGGGCTGTCCCGCATGGTCGTAATGAATGTGCTCGGTCACCACGGATTTCTTGGTCTTCTTGACCTCTTGAAGCGGACAGATGTGCTCATCCACACATGGGTTCGCCCGTTTATGAGTTATTTCATAACACTTCGGGCCGGCGGCTAAGGACCCAAACTTGCAGGCGGCGTTGGCCAGTCGAATAGTGAAGTCCTCGGCATCCACGACATAGAAGGGATGCTGGAAAGAATCAATGACCGTCTGAAGGTACCGCACCTGCTCTTCCGGCGTCTTGTGCGTTTTTCTCGCAGATTCCTTGGATAGGTCACCCATCTATTCCTCCGATGTTCCTAATTAAGTATCCTGGGTCAGCGCGGGATAATCCGTGTAGCCCTGCGGGCCGGGCGTGTAAAAGGTGGCCGGCTCAGGGACGTTCAGCGGCGCCTGCGTAGCGAAGCGGCGAGGCAAATCAGGATTCGCCAGAAACAGCCGGCCGAAGGCCACCGCGTCGGCCTCGCCCCGCTCGATCAGCGCCTCAGCCGTCGGCTGATCCAGCCCTTCGTTGGCAATCAAGACGCCGCCGAACTGCTGCTTGAGCTGCGGCCCCAGCCGGCCTGCGCCCTGCGACTCGCGGGCGCAGATGAACGCGATCCGCCGCTTGCCCAGCTCCTGGGCGACATAGCCGAAGGTCGCGGCCAGGTTGGAATCGCCCATCGAGTGAAAATCGCCGCGAGGAGCCAAATGCATGCCGACGCGCGACGCCCCCCAGACGGAGGCGACCGCGTCGGTCACTTCGAGCATGAACCGCGCGCGATGCTCAATCGAGCCGCCGTACCGGTCGGTGCGCTTATTTGTGCTGTCCTGCAAGAACTGGTCGAGCAGGTAGCCGTTGGCGCCATGAATTTCCACGCCATCGAAGCCGGCGCGCTTCGCATTGGCGGCCCCCTGCCGGAACGACTCAATCACTTCGGGGATTTCGCGCAATTCGAGCGCGCGCGGCGTCACAAACGGCTTCTCGGGACGCACGGACGTGACATGCCCTGAGGCCGCAATCGCGCTGGGGGCCACGGGCAGCGCGCCATCGAGAAACACCGGGTCCGAAATGCGGCCGACATGCCAGAGCTGGAGCACGATGCGGCCGCCTGCGCCATGGACCGCCTCGGTGACCAATCGCCAGCCGGCCACCTGCTCCTCCGACCAGATGCCCGGCGTATTCGGATATCCCACACCCATCGGGGTCACGGAGGTGGCCTCGCTCAGGATCAGCCCGGCAGAGGCCCGCTGGCGGTAATACTCGGCCATCAGCGCGTTGGGCACACGGCCCGCCGACGCCCGGCAGCGCGTGAGCGCTGACATCACCATGCGATTCGGCAGCGCGAGATCCCCGACCTTAAGCGGTTCAAATAAGACGGACATTGTCACTTCCCCTTCTTCCGGTAGAAGCGGGGACATTTCCGCCGGCTCAGCTGAATCGCCGGCCGGCAGGAAACGTCCCCGGGACGCAGAAACGTCCCCGTCATTTACTCAGCGGGCGGCGACGGTCTGTCCCTGTTGCGCGGCCTGTTTCGCATAGTCGGCCATGCCCTGGAAGTCCACGACCACGACCGGCTCGTTGCCCACCACCCAGGCATCGTGGCCCGTGGGCAACAGGGACACGTCCCCGGCCTTGCACTCGCGCGTGGTGCCGTCATCCATCGCGATCATCATCGTCCCGGAGATTTGGTACTGAAAGTGCGGCGCCTCGCAGCTCTTGGTCTTTGCGAGCGGCTTCACGTGCAGAGACCATTTCCAGCCTGGCTCGAAAATGCCGCGGCCGATAGTGACGCCACCCACCTTCACCAGCTCCACCCGCCCCTTCTCAAACGTCCGCACTTCATCCGGCGTGCCGAATCCCTTGACTTCCATCTTCGCCATCGCTCTTCCTCCTGTTGAATTACAGCCCCCTACAAGCGGGGACATTTCCGGCGCATCCGTTCATGCGAGGGCGCCTGGAAACGTCCCCGCGGACATTTCCGCCGGCTACGCTGAATCGCCGGCCGGCGGGAAACGTCCCCGTTACTTTCCTTTTTTCCGGTAGACGTTGAGGCCGATTTTGGTGTCGTCAGCGCCGGGGACGTCCACGTTGCCCCCGGTCGTGGCGATGATCACGTTCTTGCCGGAGGCCGAGGGGCCGATCTCCTTGGTCAAATCCACGATGATTGTCAGCGTGCCGTGCTCGACCTTGATCTCCACGTTCTTCATGGGGCGCTCCTTTGTGAGCTCATAGCGTAAAGGCGGTGTACGCCAGGAAGGCGGCGAGGGCCAGACCTAGCCAGCTGATCCACAGCGGCGCGCGCCAGGGACCGATCGTGACCGGCCAGCCCTTGAGCAACCGGAACGCGTGCAGCAGCCCGACCAGCGAGAACACGACACCAGTCATAACGGTGAACGCATGCAGGTTCATTTCAGCGCGGCCCTAGCACTAGGATCAGGCGAGCGATAGCATGACGGACATTCCCAGTACTCGATATTTTTCCTGTTTACGTGGATGAGCCCGAAGTAATGACCGCCGCGATACTTCTGATTTCGAGTACACGAGATCGTTAAACGCTTCGCGCAGACCACGCAGTATCGAATCATGGAGACCGGTGTTTCTGCACTATGTCTTCAAGCCGTCGGCGATGTATTGCTTGATGAGCGACTGGTATGGCACATGCCGCTCATTCGCCCGCTCCTTGAGACGCAGGATCATGGGTTCCGGCAGGCGCAGCGAGATCGGGCGTGACGAGGGCTTCAGGTTCGGGAACGACACGGCCTGGAAATCTTTGGACTCGAAATAATCGGCCAAGTCGATCTTCGCCCAAAACGCGCGCTCTGCATCTTCCGTTTTAAAATGTGGAAGTTTAAGCGGTTTCTTCATAGAGTCCTCGCTCCCGTTTGTTGATGTCCCTCGCTGAAATCACGCGCACCGTCTGGCCTCGGATCGTGAACACGACCACGAGCAAGCGGGTGGTCTGTGTCTGGCCGATGAGTACGTATCGCGTCTCATGCCCCGCATGGAGCGCGGACCCCATCATGCGCTTGTGAGGATCGAAGAACACCTCCTCACATTCCGCTGGGGCCACCCGGTGCTTGAGCCAATTTTTCTCGCGGTTCCCGGCGTCCCACTGGAACTGAATCGGTTCTTTCCACACGGTCATAGGCTATTTAAAGTGTATATACACAATGATACATTGTCAAGAGGAGGGCTGCGTAACAGCGGGGACATTTCCGGCGCATCCGCTGCGCGAGGGCGCCTGGAAACGTCCCCGCTCATTGTACCCCCATATACTTCCGCGGGGCGTCGTGGAACAGGATCCAGCGCGTCCATAGGTTCCAGGAGACCAGGCCCAGCCGGCGGCCTTCTGTGTAGGCGTCGGCCGGGGCCCAGCCCTGCTGGGTGATCCGGTAGAGGGCTGACATGGTGCCGGTCCGGTTCCTGCCCTGCCGGCAGTGGACGAAGACCGGCCGCTGCGTTGGGTCAGCAGTGATCTTAAGGAACTGGCGGATCTGCGCATCGCTGGGCCGCCACCAGTACCACATGGGGAGGTTCACCCACCGCATGCCCAGTGACTCAGCCAGTTGGCGCTCCTCGTCCATCTCTCGCGAGTGGTAGCGCAGGTTGACGATGGTCTTGACCCCTTGCCGTGCCAGCTGCCGGAAGCCCTCTGGCGAGGGCTGCCCGCCCCGGGAGAGCCCCTCATCCACTTGGGCGAACGCCGGGATCTCCACCCCGGCCGGCTGCTGCGACGCAGCGATCTCGCACCCTGTGATCGCCACGAGGGTGAGCAGCACGAAGATTGAGGCGGTATGTCTAACAGCGGGGACATTTCTGCGCCGAGCCTCGTCCGATGGGCGCAGAAACGTCCCCGTCATTTGGCTCGGCGGTCGTCGAGGGTGCGCATGGCCGAGATGACGCGGTGGCCGGCGATGAACAGCGGTGAGAGCGAGTGGCGGCCAGCACCCAGCTCGGCGCCATCGGCTTCGGCGGTGTAGGTGCCGGTGAAGGTGCGCAGGTAGAACCGCACGCGGCCATCCCCTGGCAACGGATACTCGGTGGTCCGCACCATTTCCTCGACGAACTCTTCGGAGAGCTTGATCAGCTCGCTGGCCGGCTGACGGACCTCGGCATGGTCGCCGGCGCCAAGCATCCCGCCGCCGGTTGAGAAGTACAGGCTGACCGTGCCATCTGCGACCGCCACCAGGGTCGCTGCGCGGTCCGCCACCCCGGTTTCCATCAGCACTGCCCAGACACGCGGGTGTTCGGCGGTTGAGGCCAGGTCCAGATCATCCGGATGGAGGGCCAACGCTTGGTTGCGCAACACGGCTGGGTCGATGGCGCTCATATGACAGCGGGGACATTTCCGCCGGCTAGGGCGGATTGCCGGCCGGCGGGAAACGTCCCCGCTACCATGAGCCGCCTCCGCCGCCACCGCCACCCCCGCCGGAGAAGCCGCCCCCTCCTCCGCCGCTGCCGCCCCAGGAGCTTGAGGAGCCGCCGCCCCACGAACTAGAGGAGCCGCTGGAGCGCGGCCGCGAGGTGAAGGAGCTGTTGGTTGAGCTTAGCATATGGTTCAGCGAGTTGGAAAATCCGCGGGTTGAGAACGTGTCCCAGGTACCGGCGTACCAGGTGGGCGGCTGCTTGTACAGTCCTTCGAAGGCGCGCGCCCACTGGGTGGCGATGCCGAAGACCAGCGCATATGGCAAGCACCGTTCGAAGAGTTGCGGATCCGCTTTCATCCGGACCAGCCGGTCTTGGTCGGTGCGGCGCATGAACTCGAGAAACCCGGCGATTCGGTCAGTGACGGCGGCGCCCTTGAGTGTGCGGCGCGGCATGACGCGGCTGTAAGCCGCGATGATGACACCGGAGAGGATGGCAGCGATGACCAGCCCGACGCTCGGCACCTGATGCCAGGGCTGTGTCGTCTGCAGCAGCCAGCACAGCAACACGCTGAATGCTATGCCAGCCACGAGATACCGGCGGCGGATGTGGTCCGGGTGCGAATCGAAATACCCTTTGAGGACTAGCGTGCTGTACAAGTTGTCGCGGATGTCCGGCATGTTCGTGTAGAACACTTCGTTCAAGTGGGACAGCAGCGTATTGTTGCCTGGTGAGCCGAATACTCCGCGAAGGACAGTTCGCTCATGCGACTTGATCGTCTTATCGGCTTCCCAGGATTTCAAGTTCACATATCGGTAATCAGACACATGGTGCAGGCCGAGCATCGACGTGGTGATGGGTTCGATGCGCAGGTATCCCCGGACCGCGAGATCGATCAGCGTGGCGGTGATGTCCCGCAGATCCACCGCCTGGTCCAGCAGCGTGCCGGCTTCGGCAGGGGTCAGTCCCTCGGGTGGCGCATACTCCACGACCTCGGACCGGCTCGGGCGCGGGTCACGCCCCTTGGCAGCCCAGAGCCACAGCATGCCTAGGAAGACGAGCACCGGCAGTCCGTAGCACCAGTTATCCTCCACCCACCAGCCCAGCACGCGCATGGCTGAAGGCGGCTGGACCGCACCCTTGGCCCAGGAGACCGCAGCGGTCAACCCTTCGTACGGTGCCAGCGGGCCGGAGGGCTCAAACACCACCACGTCGAAGCCCTGCAGCTGCGGCTGCAGCTGGCCGCGGGAGCCGTAGGCGCCGAGGTATGCGATGGCGCGCACATCGTGTGCCGCCGGCGGCAGCTCGATGACCGCCCGCACCCGGTGCATGGGCACCTGCCATTCGTTGCCGGTGAGGTTCCAGTAGCACTCGTCATGGTCCGGGAAGAACCGCACCGCCCCGCGCTGTACCTCGTAGATGATCTGGTAGACCTGCCGGCCGGTGAGGGTGAGATCCGGATCACCGATGCGGATGCGCTGGTACCGGCCTGCGGATTCGAGCCGGTACGGCCATGGCTGGCCGGTCTGATCGGTCACGCTGCTGACGCGCAGCCGCAGGCGGAAGTGCTGGCCAGCCCGGTCTTCATAGTGGATGGGGATGTCGCGGAAGATGCCGTGCTTGGATTCGCCGGTAAAGTCCGCGAGGATGGTTTCCTGCACGGTCGCGGTCGCGTCCTCATGCACCGTGACGCGCACGTCGAAGTTCGCGATCTCCCAGGCCCAGGCCGCGGTTGGAACGGCCAGGCTGGCTGCGAAGAGGACGGCCCAGAGCAGCCGCGATCTCATGCGCAGGCCGGGGGCGGCGGTCAGGAGAAGGACACCTTCGGCGTCTTGGCTTCTTCCGCCGCGTCGAGCTGGAAGAACTCTTTGGGGGTGAAGCCGCCGAGCGAGGCGATCAGCCGGTCCGGCACCACTTGCAGTTTGGTGTTGTAGTCACGGACCACGGCGTTGTAGTACCGGCGGGAGCTTTGGACCGCCTCTTCCACCTCGGTGAGCGAGCGCTGCAGGCCCAGAAAGTTTTCGTTGGCGCGCAGCTGTGGGTAATTCTCCGCGATAGCGAAGAGGCTCTTGAGCGTGCCGGTCAGCTCGCCTTCGGCCGCTTCCTTGGCTTTCGGGGTGGTGGCATGCATGGCGCGCGCACGCGCCTCGGTCACCTGGGTGAAGAGGCCCCGCTCGTGCGCTGCGTAGCCTTTGACCGACTCGACGATGTTCGGGATCAAATCGTAGCGGCGCTTGAGCTGGACACTCACATCAGACCAGGAGCCGTCGGCCCGCACCCGCAACTGGATCAACCCATTGAAGGTTGCGACAGCCCAGACCACGATAGCCACGATCAGTGATACTGCCACCCATGCGGTTGGGCTCATAAGGCCTCCTGCGTTATGGTTGCGACGTCCCGCCAGCCGGGCCGAAGACAGGATAGTCTTCCCGCGGCAGGATGGTGATCGAGCTGAAGAGCGGCGCGAACTGGATGAACTCCGGCCCGATCACGGCGAAGGTGATCTCGATCGGGCCGTCGAACTTAGGGATGGTGACCACGTGATAGCGGCGGGTGTTGGTCTTCTCCATGAAGATCTCCGGCCACTCGGCTTTGCACGTGACGCGCAGCACGCCGTGGTCCAGCACGATCGTCTCGACCCGGATCGGATACGAGCCGCCGTCGAAGGCGGCCGGCATGGCGCAGTACAGGACCGTGTCTTTCTCGAAGTTGACCTGGTACTGGCCCAGGTCTGAGAGCATGGGCTTGAGCTGTTCCCACTCCTCCCACGTGCGGGCGGTGCCGCCGTTGGGCAGCTTGGACGCCTTCTCCACGTGGCCCACGTCTTCGCGGATCAGCTCCACCTTGCGCATGAGCTCTTCGGCGCGGGCCGCAGGCGCGGCGGTGAGGGTGAGCAGGATGGCGAGCGGCAGTAGGCGGTTCATCGAAGCAGCGTGACCTCCCCCATGTCGAATGGGCGCAGGATGCCAGAGTCCAGGCGAACGACGAGACGGCCGCGCTCATCCAAGTCGTGCGCAACGCCTTCCAGACGCTCAGAGCCTGCGCTGATGTGGACGATTTGGCCGAACAGCCCGATCCACGACAGGAGCGCTTGGCGAACCGGGGCGAACCCGTTGCGCGCCCACACATCATACCAGGCCAGCAGCCGGGTGTAGAGCGCGGCGGTCAGGGGTGCTGCCTCGCACGGCGCGCCGGCCGCAGCCAACGAGGTGCCGGTCTCCGGCAGCACGTCAGGGCTGGTCAGGACGTTGATCCCTATTCCTAACACAACGTAGGGATCCCCTGTTCTTTGTCCCCTGTCCCTTGTCCCTTCGCATAGGATGCCGGCCAGCTTCTTCTCGCCCAGCAGCAGGTCATTCGGCCAGCGGATGGACGGCAGCAGCCTGGTGACCGCCTTGACCGCCTCGGCCAGCGCTAAGCCGGCCACTAAGGCGAGTTGCGGCACTTCATCCACCGGCTTGGTTGGCCGCAGCACGACCGAAAGGTACACCCCGCCCTCCGGCGACTCCCAGACCCGGCCTTGCCGGCCCCGGCCTTGCGATTGGCGCAGGGCGACGATGAGTGAGCCGTCCGGCGCCCCGTCGGCAGCGAGCGCGTGCGCCTCATCCATGGTGGAGCCGACCGTTTGGAACGCGCGGAGCATGCCGCGCTGGTTAGCGCCGAGCGCGTCAGTCAGCCGCTGTTCCAGCGGCAGGTCCCGCCCTGGCCCGGTGCTGGCCGGATGTTTGGCGGTCATGCCTTAGCCCGCGATCGCCGTAATGGCTGCCGTGGTTGCTGCGAGGCGTCGATGCGGTGCTTGTCCTTCAAGTCGGCGATCTGGTCGCGCAGCAGCGCGGCCCGCTCGTACTGCAGGCTGCGGGCGCACAGCAGCATTTCCTCTTCCAGGTCAGACAGCACCTGAAGCACCTCATGCTGCGCAACCGTGACGCCGGCCTGGCTGATGGCGTACTCCTCAGCGTCGCGGATGGATTCGATGCTCTGGAGGATCGCCTTCTTGATCGAGGTCGGGGTGATGTGGTGCTGCTCGTTGTACTCCAGTTGCTTGGTCCGGCGCCGGCTCGTCTCATCGATCATGCGCTTCATGGAGCCGGTCACATCGTCCGCGTACATGATCACGCTGCCGTTGACGTGGCGGGCGGCGCGGCCGGCGACCTGGATCAGCGAGGTGGTAGAGCGGAGGAAGCCTTCCTTGTCCGCGTCCAGCACCGCGACCAGCGACACCTCCGGCAGGTCCAGGCCTTCGCGGAGAAGATTGATGCCGACGAGGGTGTCGAACGCTCCGGTGCGCAGATCGCGCAGGATCTCCACGCGCTCGATGGCCTCGATGTCCGAGTGCAGGTACTTGACCCGCAGCCCGGCTTCGGTCAGGTGCCGGGTCAGGTCTTCGGAGAGCCGCTTGGTCAGCGTGGTCACGAGCGTGCGCTCCTTCCGCTCGGCGCGCCGGCGCACCTCCCCGATCAGGTCATCAATCTGCCCTGCGGTCGGTTTGATGGTGACCGGCGGATCCACCAGGCCGGTGGGCCGGATGATCTGTTCGACGATGGCTGGCCCGGACTTGAGCAGCTCGTACGGGCCTGGGGTGGCGGACATGAAGACGACCTGGCGCATCAGGCCTTCCACTTCCTCGAACCGGTTGGGGCGGTTATCCAGCGCCGAGGGCAGCCGGAAGCCGTACTCCACCAGGGTCTCTTTGCGGGCCCGGTCGCCTTCGGACATGCCGCGGATCTGCGGGATGGTGACGTGCGACTCATCGATGACCATTAAGAAATCCTTCGGGAAGTAATCGATGAGGCAGTACGGGCGCGAGCCTGGCGGCCGGCCGGAGAGATGGCGCGAGTAGTTCTCGACCCCATGGCAGAAGCCTAACTCCTTCAGCATTTCCATGTCGTAGGTGGTGCGCGACTGCAGCCGCTGGGCTTCGAGCAGCTTGTTCTGTTGCTGCAGGTCGCGGACCCGGTCCTGCAGCTCGACGCTGATGCCGTCCAAGGCCGCGACGATGCGCTCTTTGGGCGTGAGGAAGTGTTTGGCCGGATAGATGGCGATCTGCGGCAGCTCGGAGATGGTGTCGGTTGTGAGCGGGTGGATCTCGCGGATGCGGCGGATCCGGGTGCCGTCCAGCTCGAGGCGGTAGGCGGTCGTGCGGTACGCCGGGTACACATCCACCACTTCGCCGCGCGCGCGGAAGGTGCCGCGCTTGAAGTCCACGTCGTTGCGATCGTAGTGGATGCCGATGAGCCAGGAGAGCAGTTCGTCGCGCCGGACCTCTTGGTCCTGCCTGAGAAACACCATCTGGTCCCGGTACTCCTGCGGGTCGCCCAGGTTGTAGATGCTGGAGACGCTGGCCACGATGAGCGTGTCAGACCGCGAGAGCAGCGCGCTGGTGGCGGAGAGGCGCAGCCGGTCCAAGTCATCGTTGATCGAGGAGTCTTTCTCGATGTACGTGTCGGTGTGCGGCACGTACGCCTCAGGCTGGTAATAGTCATAGTAGCTGACGAAGTACTCGACTGCGTTCTTGGGAAAGAGCGATTTAAACTCTGAGTAGAGCTGCGCGGCGAGCGTCTTGTTGTGGGAGATGACGAGGGTGGGCCGGTTGAGTTTGGCGATGACGTTGGCGATGGTGAAGGTCTTGCCAGAGCCAGTGACGCCGAGCAGCGTCTGGAACTTGCGCCCGCCCTGGAGGCCTTCGGCCAGCTGCCGGATGGCCTCAGGCTGGTCGCCCTTCGGCGTTAAATCGGTTACAAGCTCAAATTTATCCATCTGTGTCTGCTGGCCGTCGGCCCGGTCTTCCTTCGCCGACCGCTCGGCCGGACCCACCGTGGCCGGCCGTCGCTCTCCATTTGGCGCTCGCTCGTCGCCTGCGGCCCGCGAGGGCGACACCATGGCCGCTCGCGCCAAATGATGTCGGCTTCGGAAGACGCGTGCCGACGGCCACTATTCTTGCGCGTGCCTGCCGGACTGGCTCTCGTGTTGCGTGACGGCACGGGCGGGAGGCCGCGCGTGCCGCTCCGGCCGTCCCGTCGCGTTCGGGTAGGGGCCGGTCTGCGGGGGATGGGGGGACTACCGGGTAGGCTTCCACGGAGCCGCCCGCCGGCCAGGCCGGACGCGGCACCGCGGCCCACCCGCCCTGCGCCCCCGGCAGCCTACTGTACCTGGAGAGAAACGTCCAGCGCGGGCGCCGAGTGGGTCAGGCGGCCGACCGAGATGCGGTCCACGCCGGTGTGCGCGATGGCGGCGACCGTGGCCAGCGTGACGCCGCCGGAAGCTTCGAGCAGCGGCCGGCGGGCCTTGCCGCGCACGCGGACCCCGGTGCGCATCATGGTGAGCGGCCAGTTGTCCAGCAGGATGAGGTCCGGCTTGGCGGCGAGCGCGGCCTGCAGCTCGGTGAAGGTGGTGACCTCGATGCCGAGCTGGAGGCGGGGATGCGCCCGGCGGGCGTTGGCGATGGCGGCCCGGATGGCGCCGGCCTGCCCGCTCCCGCCTGGCCCGCGCCGCAGCAGCTTGAGGTGGTTGGTCTTGATGAGGACGGCGTCGTACAGGCCGAACCGGTGATTCTTGCCGCCGCCGGCCGCGACCGCGTACTTCTCAAGCGCCCGCAGCCCAGCGGTGGTCTTGCGGGTGTCCAAGATCTTGACGGTCTTGGGCACCAGGTCCACGTACTGCCGGGTGAGCGTGGCGATGCCGGAGAGATGGCCCAACAGGTTGAGCGCGGTGCGCTCAGCCGCCAGGATGGTCCGCGCCGAGCCGTCGAGCTGCAGCAGCGCCTGCCCAGGATGGACCTTGGCCCCGTCGCGCGCCGCCGGTGTGATGTGGATGGCGCGGTCCAGTGTTTGGAACGTGAGCGCGGCGACCGGGATGCCGGCCACGATGCCGGGGGCCTTGGCGATGACTGTGGCGTGGATGCGTTTACCCGGCGGCAGCAGCGACGAGGTGACATCGCCACGGCCCAAGTCTTCGTGGAGCGCGGCGCGCAGCCATGGGCGGAGCTGGCGGGAGTCGAGCATCTTCGCTAGAGCGCCTGGACCACAGCCAGATGCTTGGCGAAGCGCTGCAGGGTGTCCTGGACCTCGCGCTGCCGGGTCTTGACCTGCTCCACCACCTCGGCCGGCGCCTTGGCGGTGAACTCGGTATTGGCCAGCTGCCGCTCGATGCGGGCCTGCTCTTGGTGCAGATGGTCAACGCGCTGCGTCAGCCGCGCGCGCTCCTTCGCCGGGTCAATGAGGCCTTCCAGCGGAATAAACACTTCGAGCGTGCCGACCACGGTGGCGGCCGCGTTGGCCGGGCGGCCATCAGCCGCGACCACGAGCTCGCCGATCTGGGCCAGCGCCTGCACCAGCCCGCGGTGCGCGGTGAAAAACTCACGCACACCGCTGTGCGGGCTGAGGACGTGCACCGCCGGCCGGCTCTCCAGCGGCACGTTCAGCTCGGCGCGCGTGACGCGCACCGCGCTGATCACGGCCTGGAGCTGCTCAAACAGCGCTTCGGCTTTGGCGTCCAGGCGCTTGCGGTCCTGCCGGGGCCAGGCCGCGCGCATGATCGAGGTCTCGGGCGAGACTGCGGCCGGGTCGCGGCCCTGCAGGTGCTGCCAGAGGATCTCGGTGACGTACGGCATGACCGGGTGCAGCAGGCGCAAGCTGGTTTCAAGCGTGTAGCCGAGCACCGCGTGGGTCTGCGCCCTCTGGTCCGCGGGTGCGGCTTTCGATGCCTCCAGGTACCAGTCGCAGAAGTCGTGCCACAGGAAGTCATACACGGTGGAGGCGGCTTCGTTAAAGAGCATCCCATCGAGCGCGTCGGTGACCTTCTCGATGGTGCGTTGCAAGCGTGAAAGAATCCAACGATCAGGCACGCTGAGGGATTGCGGAATGCGGAATGCGGATTGCGGAATCCCGCCTTGCGAGAGGACGAAGCGTGTGGCGTTCCACAGCTTGTTGGCGAAATTGCGGCCGGCGGCGAACCGCTCCTCGGAGAGGAACACGTCCTGCCCGATGGCCGTGGCGGTCACCAGCGTGTAGCGCAGCGCGTCGGTGCCGTACTGGGCGATGATGTCCAGCGGGTCGATGATGTTGCCGAGCGACTTGGACATCTTCTTGCCGGTGATGTCGCGCACCGTGCCGTGAATGTACACCTGGGAAAACGGCGGTTTGCCCTGGGTGTAGTAGCCGGCCATGATCATGCGCGCGACCCAGAAGAAGATGATTTCCTGCGCGGTGACCAGCACGTCGGTCGGGTAGAAACACTTCAGGTCCTTGGTCGCCTTCGGCCAGCCGAGCGTTGAGAACGGCCACAGCCACGACGAGAACCAGGTGTCGAGGACGTCCTCATCTTGCTTGATGTCCGTTCCGCCGCAGGAAGGACACTTCTTTGGAGGAGTTTTTGACACGATGACGCCTTGGTCCATCGTCGATGGTCCATAGTCCGTAGATTTCGTTTTCTTGCTACGGACTACGGACCGTGGACTACGGACTGCTTCCGGTCTCGTGCAGTTCTGACAGTAGTAGACCGGAAGCCGATGGCCCCACCAGATCTGCCGGCTGATGCACCAGTCCTGGATGTTCTCCATCCAGTTCAGGTACACCTTGGTCCACCGCTTGGGCGCGAAGCTGATCGTGCCGTGCTTGACCGCCTTGATGGCCGGGATCGCCAGCGGCTTCATCTTCACGAACCACTGCGGGGACAGGCGCGGCTCGATGGCGGTGTGGCACCGGTAGCAATGGCCGACATTGTGCGGGTGCTCGTCAATCGGGCCGAGGACGCCGGCCTTCTCCAGGTCGACGACCAGCTTGCTGCGGCACTCGAACCGGTCCAGGCCTTCGTACGCCGCCGGCACATTGGTCATGTGCGCATCCGGGGTCATGACGTTGAGAAATTCGAGCTTGTGCTTGCGGCCGAGCGCGAAGTCCACCGGATCGTGCGCCGGGGTCACCTTGACCGCGCCGGTGCCGAACTCCCGGTCTACCATGTCGTCGGCGATGATCGGCAGCCTGCGGCCGACGATGGGCAGGAGGGCGTGCGAGCCGATGAGTGTTTTGTACCGTTTGTCCTTGGGGTGGACCGCGATGGCGGTGTCGCCCAACATGGTCTCAGGACGGGTGGTCGCCACCTCAAGGTACGGGGCACCGTGTTTGCGCGGCTCGGCCAGCGGGTAGCGGATGTGGTACAGCTTGCCGGCGGTCGCTTGGCGCGGCGCCTCTTCATCCGAGAGCGCGGTCTGGCACCGCGGGCACCAGTTGATGATGTAGTTACCGCGGTAGATCAGCCCGTCCTTGTAGAGGCGGATGAACATCTCGAGCACCGCCTCGGAGAGGCCTTCGTCCATCGTGAACCGGGTGCGGCGCCAGTCGCACGAGGCGCCCAACCGCCTGAGCTGGCGGATGATGGTGTGGCCGGACTGTTCCTTCCACTCCCACACCCGCTTCACGAACGCGTCGCGGCCAAGGTCTTGCCGCTTCTTCCCTTCTTTGGCAAGCGCTTTCTCGACGACGTTCTGGGTGGCGATGCCGGCATGGTCGGTGCCGGGGATCCACAACGCGTTGAAGCCGTGCATGCGCTTGTACCGGATGAGGATGTCCTGGATGGTGTTGTTGAGCGCATGGCCCATGTGGAGGATGCCGGTCACATTGGGCGGGGGGATCACGATCGTGTACGGGGTGCGCGTGCCGTCCGGGTCTGCGTTGAACAGGCCCTGGGATTCCCAGCGCTGGTACAGCGGCTCTTCGAACTCGGTCGGGTTGTACTTGGGAGAGAGCTCAGTCATCGTGTGATCGTATGGGGGCGGGCCGTCCCGCCGCTGTCCTCAGCGGCGGACTACTGCCTTCTTCTTGGGAGCCGGAACCCTACCTCGGCTATCTTTTAGTAATTTATATTCGATAGAGTCGGCGAGTGCTTGCCAGCTGGCTTCGATGATGTTCTCAGAGACGCCGACGGTGCCCCAGGAGTCGGTGGCGTCCTGGGACTGGATCAGCACGCGGACCTTGGCCGCGGTGCCAGCGCTCTCCTCGAGCACGCGGACCTTGAAGTCACGCAGGTGCATCTGCGACAGCGTCGGGTAGAACCGGCGCAGCGCCTTGCGGATCGCGTTATCCAGGGCATTGACCGGACCGTCGCCTTCGGCTGCGGTCTGCTCAGGGACCCCGTTCACCGTGAGCTTGATGGTCGCTTCGGAGAAGAGCTTGTGGTCGCGCTTCTCCATGATCACCCGGAAGCTGTCCAGCCGGAAGAACGGCTTGAGTTTCTTAAGCTGGCGCTGCAGCAACAGCTCCAGCGAGCCTTCGGCCGCCTCGAAATGGTAGCCTTCGTGCTCTAACTTTTGGAGCAGCTTGAGCATCCGCTTGGCCTCAGGCGTCTCCTTGCGCAGGTCCATGGCCATGGCCCGCGCCTTCACGACCAGCGAGGTGCGGCCGGAGAGCTCGGAGACGAGCAGCTTGCGTTCGTTGCCGACGACGGAGGGCTCCATGTGCTCGTAGGTGCGCGGGTTCTTCATGACCGCGTTGACATGCACCCCGCCCTTATGGGCGAAGGCGGCGCTGCCCACGAAGGGCTGGTGCGTCTGCTGGGTCATGTTGCTGAGCTCGGCGACAAAGTACGCGGTTTTGGTCAGGGTCTTGAGTTTTTCCGGCGCCAGACACTTGTACCCGAGCTTGAGCTGCAACACCGGGACAACGGAGACCAGGTTGGCGTTGCCGCACCGCTCGCCGTAGCCGTTGATCGTGCCCTGCACCTGGCGCACGCCGGCTTGGACCGCGGCGACGGTGTTGGCCACCGCCAGCTCGCTGTCGTTGTGGACATGGATGCCCATAGGCACGTCCAGCCCGCTGCGGGAGGCCTGGATCAACTCGGTGATCTCCGAGGGCACGCAGCCGCCGTTCGTGTCGCAGAAGACGATGGCATCGGCCCCGGCTTCTTGCGCGGCTTGCAGCGTCCGCAGCGCGTAGTGGTGGTCGGCCTTGTACCCGTCGAAGTAGTGCTCGGCGTCGTAGTACACCGTTTTGCCATGCTTCTTCAGGAAGGCGACCGAGTCGGCGATGGCCTTGAGGTTCTCTTCCAGGCTCCAGCCCAGCACGTCGGTGACGTGGAGGTTCCATGTTTTGCCGAAGATGGTGATGACTTTGGTTTCGGCCGCGAGCAGCGCCTTCAGGTTCGGGTCAGCGGCTGCGGACCCGGCGCGGCGGGTGGAGCCGAAGGCGGTCAGCGTGGCGGTGTTCAGCCGCAGGCGCTTGGCCTTGCGGAAGAACTCCGCGTCCTTGGGGTTGGAGCCTGGCCAGCCGCCCTCGATGTAGGCCACACCCAGCTCGTCCAGCTGCTGCGTGATGCGCAGCTTGTCCTGGACCGAGTAGGAGATGCCCTCGGTCTGCGCCCCATCACGCAGGGTCGTGTCGTAGATGTCGATGTGCTTATCGTTCATTTGTGAACAGCCGGGACAGTCCCCTGCGGGGACAGTCCCGTTCCTTTTAGCGGCGCTTGCCCAGGCCGAAGGCGCGGTGCAGCGTCCGCGCGGCCCGTTCGGCATGCTGCCGGCGGACCACGACGGAGATTTTGATTTCAGAGGTGGAGATCATCTCGATGTTGATGCGCTCCTTCGCCAGCGACTCGAACATCCGGGAGGCGACGCCGGAGTGGCTGCGCATCCCGATGCCGACGATGGAGAGCTTGGCGACGCCCTCATCCGTCGTCACGTCCCCGGCGCCGATGCGGTGGCCGACCGAGCGCGCCACGCGCAGCGTGGCCGGCAGGTCGGACTTCCCGACGGTGAAGGACACGTCGGTCGCGCCTTCGCGGCTGACGTTCTGGATGATCATGTCCACGTTGATGTCTTTCTGGGCCAAGTCGTGGAAAATCTGCGCCGCCATGCCCGGCTTGTCCGGCACGTCGCGGATCGTGACCTTGGCCTCGTCCTTGCGGAGGGAGACGCCGCTGACGACGACGTCCTCCATGGACTTCACGCTCTTGGTGATCATCGTGCCCTCCCGCAGTGAGAAGCTGGACCGGACGTGGATCGGGATGTTGAACCGTTTAGCGACGAAAATGGACCGCGCCTGCATCACCTGCGCGCCGAGCGAGGCCATCTCGAGCATCTCATCATAACTGATGGCGTCCAGCTTGCGCGCGTCCGGCACGATGCGCGGGTCGCAGGTGTAGACGCCCTCGACGTCGGTGAAGATGTCGCACACGTCCGCCTTGAGGGCGACGGCGAGTGCCACCGCGGTCAGATCTGACCCGCCGCGGCCCAGCGTCGTGATGTCGTGGTGCAGGTTGACACCCTGGAACCCGGCGACGATGACGATGCGCCGCTTGGCCAGCTCGTTCGTGATGCGCCGCGTGTTGATGCTCACGATCTTGGCCTTGCCGTGCCGGGTGTCCGTCAGGATGCCGACCTGCGAGCCGGTGAAGGAGACCGCGTCCTCGCCCAGCTCATGGATCGCCATGGCGAGCAGCGCGACCGAGACCTGCTCCCCCGTGGCCATGAGCATGTCCAATTCGCGCTCCGCCGGGTTCTGCGTGATCTGCCCGGCCAGGGCCAGCAGCTCATCCGTGGTATCGCCAAGCGCTGACACGACGACGACCACATCCGTGCCGGTGCGCTTGGCGTCGACCACCCGTTGCGCGACCCGCTTGATGCGCTCCGGGTTCGCGACCGAGCTGCCGCCGAATTTCTGCACGATCAGCTTGCGCGTCATGTCGTGAACCAGTGGTACACGTCCAGCGGATCTTCGAAGGCCAAGCCGGTCGAGAGCCCCTCGCCGGTCAGCTTGGAGACCGGCTGCTGCGGCAATCCGCTGCCGTAGCCCACGAACGCGGCCGCGGTGGCCGGGCGCTCATCCACCACGACGAGCAGACGGAGCGTTTTCAGCGTTTCCGTCAGGCGGCGCAGCACGGCTTGGTCGAGCCGCTCGATGGCCACGAGCCGGTCCACCGGCTGCTCCGCGGTGACGGCCAGGTGGACGTAGACGAGGTCATGTTTCTTGGCGAGCCGCAGCGTCTCATCGGCCAGTTTGATGAAGGCGCCCTCGTCGACCGCCGGGACTATCCGCACGTAGTCCAACCCGAGCGCGTCGGCGCAGCCAGCGAGCGGAAAGGCGCTGCCGATGATCGCCCCCTTGCGGTGCGGCGGCGCGACATCCCCGCCGGTGGCCGGGCCCCAGAGCCAGATGGCGTTGGCCGGGTTCTCGCCCAGATCCACGCGGACACGGTTGATCGGGTGACTCTCCAAGATTTTGGCCGCTTCTTCAAGCAGCTTGCGCAGCGGCTCACGCTCTCCCCGGCGCGGCAGCGTGCGCTTCCAGGAGAGGCCGATGAGCTGCTCCGGCGCGCGCATCCGGTCTTCGCCTGCGAGCTGCGGGTCGCGCGTGATGAGCAGGTGGCGCGAGCCCTCGCCCAGGTGGAACCGACGCTGGTCTGAGCCGAGCTGGTCGTTCAGCGTCGCGATCAAGACCTCGCTTTCGCGCGTTGTGATCCGGCCGGCCGTGGCATCGGCGGCCTTGCCGTCCGCGCGCGTGATCAGTTCGCAGCACCAGGCGGTGGCATCCACCGGCAGGGTCACGTTGCGGTCCAACGCGTACCAGCGCGCCGGCTGGGCCGCCGGGTCATCCGCCGCGACGCCAAGCAGCCCGCGATGCACGTCGAGCCGGTCCAGCGCATCCTTGGTCTTGCGGCCTAAGGCCCCGGCCGCGCCGGCTTGTGAAAGGTGCTGCAGGTGCGTGGCCTTGGCCCCTTCCAGCAGCGAGGCATGTTCGCCGCGCGCATGGTCTTCGACCCGCACGATCACAGACGTCATTTCAACCCCACCGCTTTGGCGACCGCGGTGACGGACGGCGGCAGCAGCTTGGGCATCTTCACGCTCTGGATCGCCCGCTCCGGATCTTTCAGGCCGTGTCCGGTCAGGATGCACACGATCACAACCCGTCGGGTGCGCCGCGCGCGGAAATACCCGCTGCCGGAGAGCTGCAGCAGGCCGGCCACCGAAGCGGCCGAGGCCGGCTCAGCGAACACGCCGTCTTCTTGCGCCAGGAGCTGGTACGCGCGCAGGATCTCTTTGTCGCTCACCGCCCTGATCAGGCCGCCGGATTGTGCTGCGGCATCGGTGGCCCCCCGCCAGCTGGCCGGGTTGCCGATGCGGATCGCGGTGGCGATCGTTTTCGGGTTCGGCACGATGCGGTTGCGCACGATGGGCGCGGCCCCCTCGGCTTGGAAGCCGAGCATCACCGGCAGCTTGGAGACGATGCCGTGCTGCCGGTATTCCCGGTAGCCTTTCCACTGCGCGGTGATGTTGCCGGCGTTGCCCACCGGCGTGACGTGGAAGTCCGGGGCGCGGCCCAGTGCGTCGCAGATCTCAAAGGCGCACGTCTTCTGTCCTTCGATCCGGTACGGGTTGATCGAGTTGACCAGCGTCATCGGGTACTGCGTGGCCAAGGTCTTGGCGATCGTCAAGCACCCGTCGAAGTTGGCATCCACCGCCGCCACGCGCGCATTGTGGATCAAGGCCTGCGAGAGCTTGCCCAGCGCGATGGCGCCGCTGGGGATCAACACGATTGAGCGCAGCCCGGCCCGGGCCGCGTACGCGCTGGCCGAGGCCGACGTGTTCCCGGTCGAGGCGCACAGCACCGCGACCGATTTCGCTTCGACCGCCTTGGAGATCGCCAGCGTCATGCCCCGGTCCTTGAAGGAGCCGGTCGGGTTCAGCCCCTCGTATTTCAGATACACCGAGGCGCCGGCGCCGATGCGGCGGGAGAGCGACGGGCTGGGGATGAGCGGGGTGTTGCCTTCCAGCAGCGTGACGACCGGGGTCTTGGGGCTGACCGGCAGGTACTTCCGGTACGCCTCAATCACGCCGGGCCAGGAGACCCAGCTCTTGCTGCGGGCAGTCGCGGCGGCGCTCACAGGGATCGCGGAGCTTCGGTCCGGATCGCGATGGCCGGGTGCTTGACGAAGCCGGCCCGGTCGATGTCCTGCAGGGCGGCGCGCATGTGCGCTTCCTTGGCTTCGTGCGACATCATGACGACTGGCACGTAGCCGCGCCGCTCCTTCTGGTGCACGGTGGCGATGGAGATGTGATGCCGGCCCAGCACGCCGGCGATCTTGGCCAGCACGCCGGGCTTGTCGGTCACGGTGAAGCGCAGGTAGTACCGGCTCTCGATGTCGCCGGAACGGCGCAGCCGGCGGATGCGGCGGCTCTGGTGCCGCTCGAGCGGGATTCGCGTGCCGGAGCCGTTGACCACGTTCTGCGCCACGTCGGCGATATCGGCCAGCACGGCGCTGGCCGCCGGGTTCTGCCCGGCGCCGCGGCCGTAGAAGAGTTCGGCCCCGACCATGTCGCCGTGGACGTAGATCGCGTTGTACACGCCGTTGACGTTCGCCAGCAGGTGGGTTTTGGCCAGCAGCGTCGGGTGCACGCGCACCTCGAGCTCGTCCCCGTCCTGTTTGGCGATGGCCAGCGGCTTGATCACGTACCCCATCTCGTCCGCGTACTGGATGTCGGCTTGCGAGATCTTGCTGATGCCCTCGCGGTGGATCTGGTCCTGCCGGACCGGGATGCCGAAGGCCAGCAGCGTCAGGATCGCCAGCTTGTGCGCGGCGTCGTGCCCGTCGATGTCCAGCGAGGCGTTGCGCTCGGCGTACCCGTGCCGCCGCGCCTCATGCAGCGCCTCGTGGAAACTGAGGCCTTTCTCTTTCATCTGCGTGAGCACGTAGTTGGACGTGCCGTTGACGATGCCGATGACCGCGTCGAAGTCGTTGGCGATCAGCCCCTCGCGCAGGATCTTGATGATCGGGATGCCGCCGCCGACGGAGGCCTCGAAGTACAGGTCCACGTTGCGGCGGGTGGCCTCGCGGAAGAGCTCCTGCCCGGCCTCGGCCAGCAGCGCCTTGTTCGCGGTGACCACGTGCTTGCCGGCGCGCAGGGCTGAGCGGATGAATCCCTTGGCCGGCTCAATGCCGCCGATGAGCTCGACGACGATCTGGATGTCCGGGTCGCTGAGGATTTTTGCCGGGTCGGAGACCGACACGCCGGAGGGCAGCTTGAAGCCGCGCGAGCGGCGGAAGTCCTGGTCGCAGACGCGGCGCAGCACGAGGCGCGCCCCGGCGCGCTGCTCGAGCAGGCGACGCTTCTCCAGCAGCGCGCGGGCGACCCCGGCGCCGACGGTGCCGAACCCGATCAATCCGACGTTAATCGTTTGTGGCATGCGGTCTCAAAGTGTGGTCGGGGCGCTGGGATTCGAACCCAGGACCTCCTGAACCCCATTCAGGCGCTCTACCAAACTGAGCCACGCCCCGAAAGCGCACCGGTTGCCTGGAACACGCGGGGGGACAGACTGTTAAGGTTAGCAGGCCGGCGAGAGCCTGTCAACGAGACGGCGGTTAGACGGACTCGGCCTTGCTGGTGCGTAACATCAAGGCCTGGAGCGCCTTGCGGGGGGGACGGTTCTTGAACAGCACTGCGTGCACCTGTTCGATAATCGGCAGTTCCACCCGGCGTTTGCGCGCCAGTGCGACCGCGGCCCGGGCGGCCGGCACGCCTTCGATGACCATCGGGGTGGAACGTAAAATCGTTTTGAGGGAGCGTCCTTTCCCCAACTGGACGCCGAGCCAGTAGTTGCGGCCGCTGAGGCAGGTCGTCACCAAATCGCCGAGGCCGCTCAGTCCCCAGAAGGTCTCTTTCTTCGCACCCAGTGTCTGGCCGAGCCTGGCCATCTCCACGATGCCCCGGGTGATCAAGGCCGCCTTGGCGTTGGAACCGAGGCCCAACCCGTCGCTGGCGCCGGCCGCGATCGCGATCGGATTCTTCAACGCGCCGCCCAGCTCGACGCCCACGACGTCGCGCGAAGTGTACAGGCGCAGCTTTTCATCCATCATCCATCGCTGGACCGCGTCCGCATCAACGGCCCGGCGGGCGGCCACGACCGCGGTGGTGGCCAAGCCATGCCCGACGTCAGCGGCGATGCTGGGGCCGGAGAGCACGGCCAGGCGCGACGGATGCAGGACCTCGTCGACCACCTGCGACATGCGCTTGCTGGTGGCCTGGTCCAAGCCTTTCGTTGTGCTGACAAGGATGGCGTGCTGCCAGAGCCGGCGGATGGGCTTCAGGCGTGTGACCGTGGCGCGCAGGTGCTGCGACGGGATGGCGAGGATGATCAGGTCGGCGCCCTGCACCGCGTCGGCAAGGACCGGCGTGATGCGGATGCTGCGCGGAATCGGGATACCAGGCAGGTATTTGCGGTTGACGCGACGCGCGTTAAGTTCGCGCAGGTACTCTGGGAACGCGCCCCACCAGCGGACCTGGTGGCCGCGGCGGTGGAGCTGGATGGCAAGGGCGGTGCCCCACCCGCCGTCTCCCAGGACAGCGCAGGTGATGCGCGCGGTCTTCATGCGCGCACTCTAGCATGCACCCCTGCCAGCGTCAACGCAGGGTCAGCGCCCGGCGGTTTCGGCTTCGCTCGCGAGACGGTCCAGCTCTCCTTGCCGCTCGTGGATCCGCTCGGCGAAGAGCTCCGAGGTCCGTTGCTGAAGCTGTTCGGAGAGTCGCTGCCGCTCTTCGGCGCTCTGGACACCCATGATCATGCGCGAGATCCGGCGCGTTTGTTCCAGACGCGTGTGAGGATCCGCGGCCAGCTGGGTATCGTCAATTGCCTGGGCAACGGCGGCGCTGTCCTGCGGCTCTATCCAGGAGGCTTTCGGGATGGCGGCATCAGCCGGCGGTGCGGTTCGCGCCGCGTTCGGGACCTGGGCGGTCTTGGCCGTGGTGTGCCGAGTCTCGGGCGCCGGTACTCCCGTGGCGGCGGCCAACGAACGCCGCTCGATTTCCGTTTGGAGCAGGCCTTGGACCTGGCCATCGAGCGCCTGCAGCAGGTCGGCGCGGGCCGGGGGAACCTGCCGGTCGATGGCGGCCAGGATCCATCCCAATCGCTCGTAATCGCGCACCGATGCAAGCTCGCGGATCATTTGCCGGACTTGTTCCGAAGCAGGCGCTTCCACAGTCGCGGGCAGCTGCTCGGCCGCGCCCAGCGCCGGCATGCAGAGCCACAGGCTCGCCGAGAGCGCCAGCTCACGAGCCCTCATCTTTACCTCCAGACCCGGTCACCTCGTATCGCTGGTCGTCAATCTCCACAGCATCATCCACCTGCCGGATAGTGATCTGTCCGGCATACGTGGCACTTGGCAGCGGCCAGGTTCCGCTCAAGTAGTATTCCGCAGTGACGGCCGGGTCGCAGATTTCCTGCTGCGTCGCGAAGTCGTAATGGCACATCGCGACCGGGTTATGGCGGTAGACCGTGAAGATCTGACCATGGAATTCGACGCTCTCGACGCTGCCGGAGCGCTCCAGCAGGTACCGGCCGACCTGATCCCGCGTCTGGCGGCTCTGGCCGAGGAAGAGCCCTTCGCTGCCGAGACGCTCGGTCCCGGAGCGGTACTCTTCTGACTCGGGGTAGAGCCAGGTCGAGCCGTTCCAGGTCGTGATCTCGTAGAGCTGGCCGCCAAAGTGGCGATCATAGAGCTCGCCGGATTTCTCGATATGCGTGACCCCGCTTTGCCGAAGGGTGCGGATCTGTCCCAGGAACAACCCATCCGTTCCGATATTCTCGCGCCCGGAGAAGTACTGCTCTTCATCCGGCGGCGTCACCTGCAGGTAGCCGTCTACCTCTGAGACGAGGTTCTTGGTCGCGTGCACGACGCTGTAGAGCTGCCCGATGCGCGGCCCGCCCGAGAGCTCGCCGGAGCGCTCGGTGTGGACACCGACGGCATCCCGGATGACCCGCGTCTGGCCGCTGAAATAGCCGTGGCCGGTCCCCAGGTCTTCGTTGCCTTGCCGGTACTCTTCAGCCGTGCGCAGTCCGGTTGCCAGATTCTCCGTCGCGAAGCTGTATATCTGTCCCAGATAGGTCGGTGTCTTGAGCTGTCCAGACCGCTCGAGCGATATCAGGTTGCCGGCGCGCGTCGTCCGCCATGATCCCTCCATTGTGCCGCCGGCTCCCTGCTGCTCAACACCCTGCCGCATGTCTTCTGCGGTGATGGATCCGGCCGGATCGACCTGTGCGGTGGAGTATAAAGAGCCCTTAAAGGTGCCGGTCGTCATTTGCCCGAACTTTTGGACGGTGCTGTAGCCGTACGCGGTGCGCTGGTACAGTTTGCCTTGGAGGGTGTCGCCCCCGACGAGGTGCTTGTACACGCCGGAGAGGCTGGTGATCTGCTGCGAGCTGCCCGGCAGATTGGAGCATTCGGTCCCTGTGAACGCGGCTTCTAGATTGACCTTGTTCTTGACGGCCATGCAGGCCGCATGAGCGTCATGGACACAGACAAGGACCACCGCAACCCCGAGACCGGCTGCTTGCGCTGCTCGAAGTCCCCGCATGCCACCCTCCTGGCTCCCTAGGCTCCACGCCCGGCCGGACAACAAAACGGCCGGGTTACCTTGCGGCAACCCGGCCATCCTCCCAAGAGGACCCGTGGCTTTCCGTCCCCAGCTTACGCTGGGTTTGGCTTTGTCGTGATCCTGGTTGTCAACCGGCTACTCGGACTCGAGCGCCTCGGTGGCTTCGATGTCCATCGAGAGCACGTGCCGGTACCCGATGCAGTAGACGTCCTGGCCCCATACCACGTAGAAGTGGCCCAAGACCTTGTAGACGACCTTCTCGCCTTGTGTGTCCGGGTCCAGCTCCTTGGTCACGTACACCTGGCGGGGCTGGTGCGGATCCAGCAGCGTTTCGGCCCACCGGATCGAGTCCTGGGTGGCCGGGAGCGTGGTCTTGGATTCGACGTTGTAGGTGCAGCGGCGGACGACCTTGGTGAGGAATTCCCCCTGGCGCATGAGCTCTGTGACGGTGCAGTCCCGGCGCAGCCAGTTCTGGGAGGTCAGGTTTCGAACGAGGATCTCACGCATGCGCAGAGGCCTGGTCTTCGAAGGCCAGATCGCACACGAAGTGCGGGTCCATCCGGTGCAGCTCAAAGGCCAGCATTACCACCCGCAGCTTGAGCGGCTCCTGGTGCGTGTGCTTCCACGCCGAGTACACGTCCAGGAAGGAATCCAGGGTCCGCTCGTACTCCAGCCTATGCTCGTACGTCTCCATGTCCCGCAGGAACCGCTTGAACCGGGCCTCGGAAACGTCGGCCGCGCTGGGCGCCAGCTTGATATGTGCGATCGGGCGTCGATTGAACATCGGTAGCAGCTCCAACACGCCTCCAACATGTAAGCCGAGCGCCACCGGCACTCGGCTGTCCGCTTCGCCACTTTGGGCTGAGGGACCCGCCGTGATGCTAATAGCTTTGTAATACGTTTTAAAAATACCATATGTTTGTTGTAAGCGACAAGGGCTCAGGAGCTTATTTCTAGGTCGGATGCCCTGCTCTTACAGGGCTAGCGGGCGTGGAACGCGGAGGGGCAAATCGCTTGGAACGCGCACCAGCGGCAGGCGTGTTCTTGCGGCTTGGCTGGGAACCGGCCTGTACGGATGCCTGCCGCTGCCTGGCGGAGGGCGGCTCGAGCCTTCTCAAGATCGTCTTCATCGCACACCGACCGGCCAATTAGGTCGGATTCCAGGAACCGCAGCTCCACTCTGGCCGGCAGGATGCCATGGATCGTCTGCCATGCCAGCGCATAGACGAGCAGCTGGAAGGATTCGCGCGTTTTCCGGTCAGCCGATGCCTGGTCCGTCACCTCGGAGGTTTTATAGTCGATGATGACGGCCAGGTCGCCTTCCATGTCGACCCGGTCCCACCGGCCGACGACCAGGATGTCATCCAGCGGAAAGGAGAACTTCTGCTCGATCATGGCCGGCTGTTCAGGCCGGGCCTGTTGTGCGGCGAAGAAGCGGCGCAGCGTCTCGCGACCCTGGGCGTACCGCGCGTCTTCATGCGTCCGGGTCAGGAATCCTTCCGCGATCCAGTGCCTATCGAAGATCTCCAGCAGCTCAGCCTCAGCCATTTCCCGGCCGTCCAGGCGTGCCTGGAAGAACGCTTCGACCGCTTTGTGCACCGCTGTGCCGTACACCACCAGGTGGTGCCGCATGACCGGCAGGCGCAGCACATGGCTGTACCGGTATTTTAAGGGACAGGTCAGGAAGTCATCGGCCCCGTGCGGATTCAGTCGCAGCGGCCCGGACGGCGCGGCGCGGCGGCCGCGGGCCACTGGTTTGGGCGGGCGGGAGCGCTCAAGCACTTCGCGGGCCCCGGCCGGTTTCGCACCCGGGCTGGGCGAGGCCAGTTGCAGCGCCTCGACCGCGAACTGGCTGATCTTGCGGACCGATTTCCCGCCGTAATCGTAGGCGCACGTCAGGTACAACGTGTCCTTGGCGCGGGTCATGCCGACGTAGAACAGGCGCCGTTCTTCTTGGAGGTGGTAGTTGCCTTCCGGAAGGATGTCGCGAATCAACGCTTCAGGCAGCTCGATCGGATCGGTCCGCTGGGCGGTGGGAAACCGGCCATGCACCAGCCCCACCATGAACACGACGGGAAACTCCAGGCCTTTGGCTTTGTGGATCGTCAGCACGCGCACCTGGTCGGCCCACGCATCATCCGGGTCCGGCGCTTCATTGCCCATCGCCTCGAACAGTGCGAGGTGCTGCAGCACGTCGGCCAGGCTCCCACCCAGCAGCTCTTCCAGCCGCCGCAGTTGGTCGAAAAACCTCGCCACGGTCCTGAGCCGGCCCTCGGCTTCTTCGGTGAGCGCTTGACGCAGGAAGCCCCGATCATTCAACCATTGGTACAAGAGCTGGCCGCTCGAGTAACTGCGGGAAAGTTCTTGCAGGCGGGCGGCATCGGCCAGCAGTTCAGCCGCGCGTGTCGCACCAGCCTCGGAGAGCGATACGACATCGGCCAGGGGCTCGGACGGCGGGGCCAAGGCTGCGGTCAACACCTCGCGGAGGCTGCGGTGCGTCTTGCGGGCGTGCGCCAGCGCCGCCATCAGGTCCGGCATCGGCATGGCGTACAGCGGCGAGGCCGCGACATGGTACCAGCTCAGGGTGTCGTCCGGCCCGGCCAGCAGCCGCAGGCAGGCGAGCAACAGCTTGCTCTCTTCCCTGGCAAAGAGGCCGCTCGCACCGCTGAAGCTCCACGGAACGCCGGCGACGTTCAGCGCTCGCAGAAATAAATCTGCTTCCCGGTTCGAGCGGACCAAAATGGCGAAATCGCCTGGACGCTGGGTGCCGGCATCCACGGCCTCGCGGATCGTGCGGGCCACCCAGTCGGCCTCGCTGGAGGCGGTGTCGAAGACCTTCACGTGCGGCGGCTCCCCGTGCGGACGGTTCACCGCGGTGAGCCGCTTGTTCACTTGTCGGCGCACCTCCAGCCGGTCCGGGTCGTTGAACCGGATCAGGCGGTACGCCGCGTCCAAGATCGGCTGGGACGAACGGAAGTTCTCGGTCAGCACGACGGTGTGCACCTGCGGCTCCCGCTCGATGAACTTCAAGACGTTGCTGATGGCCGCGCCCCGCCATTTGTAGATGCTCTGGTCATCATCGGCCACGACGGTGACCGGCGAGCCCTCCGGCGCGAGCAGCTCCAGCAGGCGGAACTGCGCATAGTTGGTGTCCTGGAACTCATCGACGAGGATGTACCGGTACCGGCCGCGCACCGCGGCCAGCACGTCCGGATGCCGCTCCAGCAGGGTCACCGCTTGCAGCACTTGGTCCCCGAAGTCGATAACGCGCGCTTCCTGGAGCAGCCGCTGATACCCGGCGTACGCCGCCGCCAGTTCTTCGGCCCGGTCCGCTTCGGCCGCCAGCGCGGCGTCATCCGGCGAGGCCTCGGCAGCGCGGCGCTGCTCGGCCGCGTACGCGGTGAACTCGGCCGGCCGCACCGCTTCATCCTTGGCCCGGCCGAACACCGCGGCCAGCGCCTCCACGTACCGGGCCGGGTCATGCGCCGGCCGAAACCGTTTCAGCGGCAGGTCGAACAGGTGGCGACGCAGGAGCGCGGCTTGCTCGCCTTTCGAGCAGACGCGCGCGTGCGGCGGCAACCCGGCGCGCACCGCGTACTGGCGCAGCAGGCCGTCGCCGAAGGCGTGGAACGTGCTCACCGTCATGTCCACGTACCCGTACGGCACGAGCAAGTCCACCCGCTCCTCCATCTCGGCGGCGGCCTTCTCGGTGAAGGTGAGCGCGAGGATCTCTTCAGGGCGGGCGCGCTTGGTGGCGATGAGCCAGGCGATGCGGCGGGTGATGACGGTGGTCTTGCCGGTGCCGGCGCCGGCGATGATAAGCAGCGGGCCGCCGTCATGGCAGACCGCTTCCCGTTGGGCAGCGGTCAAGTCTTCGAGCAGCGGGGCTTCCCTTGCCCCCGCTAATCCGGCGGGCATGCGTCCTACTCCGGGCAGGTGCCCGGCGTTACTTAGCGGCAGTGAACTCGAACGGGAAATCCAGCGAGGCTTGGGGCTCGTCCTTGGCGTTGAAATCGGTCTTGATCTCGCCCAGGATCAGCCGAAGCGTCTTGGTGTCCGTGCGCGGGCTCCAGAACGCGACCAGGCCGTCATACGTCACGCCTGGGTACAAGTATCCGGTCTGGAGCGCGGATTGTTTCAACAGCGCGAAGTCGCGCTGCGAGCCTTTGAGTAGGCTTCCAACGGGAATGCCGATCCCGAAGTAGCCAGGCTTGGCTTCCGAGAGGACCCCGCGCGCGCCGCCCCAGGACTGCCTGGCTTCGGCAAGGGCGGTCAGCGGGTCTACGCCAAGGGTTTGGTACTGGTTGCCGCGTTCATCCAGCAGCACAAATGCGCCTGGACTCATATGGATCTTCTGGGTGTGGTGGTTGGCGATCTTGACGTAGAACACTAGGTGGTCGGTGCTGAAGGGGCTCTTGCCGGCGAACTCCCCGAAGATCTTCTTATTGAGGAAGAGCTGGGTCAGGTATTCCTGTGAGGCCGGGTGCGCGGCGATCTCGACGCCGTGCTGCTCTTGGGTCAGCACCGTAGGCTCGATATGCCAGGGCTTCCCGGCGGCCATCGCCACTTCTTCATCGAGCGGGCCGACCGAGCGGCGCTCGAGCATGACCGAGCTTTTCTTGGACGCGCACCCGCTCAACACCAAGCACAGCCCCAATCCCATGAGTGCGACGCGCATCGTCATCTCCCGGGTCAGACCCGCTCGAACGGGTCGAACAGTTTTTTGTACTCTTCCAAGCAATACCGATCGGTCATGCCGGCGATGTAGTCGCACACTGCCCGGTGCGGCGGGTCACCCCGCTCGATCCGCTGCCGCGTGGTGCGCGGCAGCTGGTCCGGCTTCGCCAGGTACAGGTGGAACAGCTCGCCGATGAACCGCTTCGCCTTGTCCGACATCCGGGCGACGCGGTGGTGATGGTAGAACTGGTTCCACAGCAGCCGCTTCAACGGTGTTCGGAGTGCGCGCATGTCGTCGCTGAAGACGACCAGCCGCTCGGCGCACGCCCGTACGTCGTCCACCGACCGGATGCCTCGGTCTGTGATCCGGCGCGCGGTGGTCTCCACCAGGTCGGTCACCTGGCGGTTGATCAACATCCGGATCGTCTGGTACTTGCGCAACTCATCCGGCAGCGCGCCGTGCGCTTGGGCAACGGCCTCGCTGGCCTGGCGCCACAAGGGCACCGCCAATAACTCCTCTTCCTTGAGGATACCTGACGTGAGGCCATCGTCAAGGTCATGATTGTCGTACGCGATCTCATCCGCAATGTCCGCGATCTGGCTCTCCAGCAGCGGGGACAGCTTCGGGTCCAGGGCCACCTGCAGGTCGCCCCCATCGTACGGCGTGCGGTGCTTGTTGATGCTCTCCCGCACCTCCCAGGTCAGGTTCAGCCCTGGAAACTGCGGGTACCGGTGCTCCAGGAGGTCCACGATGCGCAGGCCCTGCAGGTTATGCTCGAACCCGCCGTGGTTCTGCATGAGCTCGCGCAGCGCGTCCTCGCCTGCGTGCCCGAACGGCGGGTGCCCGATGTCATGCGCCAAGGCGACGGCTTCGACCAGGTCCTCGTTCAGCCGCAGGATCCGGGCGACGGAGACGGCGATCTGTGCGACCTCGATCGTGTGGGTCAGCCGGGTCCGGTAGTAGTCGCCCTCGTGGTTGACGAACACCTGGGTCTTGTACTCGAGGCGGCGAAAGGCGGTGGTATGGACGACGCGGTCGCGGTCGCGGCGGTACACCGTGCGGTACGGATCCTCAGGCTCCGCATGCTGGCGGCCGCGCGTGCTCCGGCTCTTCATGCCGTACGCCGCGAGCCAGCCTTCTTCCCTGGCCTCCAGCGTTTCGCGGGTGGCGAGGGCGGTGTCTACGATGCTCATCGGCGGCGCGTCCGGGTCAACCGCCGGCGCACGTCTGCCAGCGATTGGGAGATCACCTTGGTGCCGGAGAGCACCGGCATAAAGTTGGTGTCGCCCATCCACCGCGGCACGATGTGCAAGTGCAAGTGGCCTGGGATGCCGGCGCCGGCGACGCGCCCGAGGTTCATGCCGAGGTTGAACCCGTGGGGGCGCAGCTCGCGCTTGAGCGTTTTCATGAGCGTCTGGGCCAGCGACAGCATGTCGGTCCATTCGCCGGGCTGCAGCGCAGCCAGATCGCCGACATGCCGGTACGGCATGACCATGAGATGGCCGTTATTGTACGGGTACAGATTCAAAAGAGCGAAGGCCCGGCGACCGCGGGCCACCACGAGGCGGCGGCGGTCATCGCCGGAGCGTTTGGCCGCGCAGAAGACGCAGCCGCGGGCGGGTTTCTGGCTGATGAACTTATTGCGCCACGGGGCCCACAGGCGCGGTGGGATCATCCGACCACCTGCCGGGGCGTGCCGCAGGCACGCCGAGCGCATTGCGCTCGGCCGCCAGCACAGCAAGACAGGGTAAGCGGCCGGTCGGCAGGTGGTCGGATCATGCGCGGATCGCAGCCACCGCGTGCGCCGGTTCAGGCAATTGGCCGTACAGTTCCATCAGGACGCGCAGCTCTTCCGGCTGCCAGACCCACATATGGTGCGCCTTGGCCAGCAGCCGCGCGTTGTCATCCACCGGGCCGCGGGCCACGATAATCTTGCGCGAGGGCTTCGGGGCCTGGCTGCGGCAGAAGTTTTCGAACCGAGCCACCGCCGCCTCATCAATGCGCGCCTCGTGCACCGCGCAGCACCAACGTTTGCCCAGCCCGTCGGCCACCAGGTAGGTGGCGGCTGCGGCCGGGCCCTGTGGGTCCGGCTGCGTGTGGATGCGGTCAAACCGCGGCAACCGTCCGGTCTTTGAGTCGAGCGAGATGGTGTCATCTTGGAACCGGCTCAACAGGTGGACGATCTGCTCCGAAGAGCTCAACTCGACGGTGTGCAGCCAGTGCATCCAGGCGCCTGAGAGGTGCCGCTCGAACCGGGCACGGCAGGTGGCCGGGTCGTTTGCCATGCCCTGCCGCTGCGGCGACAGCACCGTGGTCAACCAGGACCGGAACACCGGGTCCGGCACGAACCAGCACGCCCCCTGCCGCTGCACAAGGTCATGGCTGATCAGCGTCTGCAGCGCGGTCGTCAATCCGGCGCGTCCGATCCGGCGAGCGATCTCGGTCAGCGTTCTGGCCCCGTCCGCGATGGCGAGCAATGCCTCAGCGGCTTTGGTGCCTGTCCGGCCTTGGCCCACCGCGCCGATCCGCGCCCCGCACCACTGGTGCAGGCTGCCGGAGGGATGACCGAGCAAGTCCCACGCAGTCTCGAAGAACAGCGGCTCGTTGAGCTGGCGGGCTCCCCGCAGCGTGGCCAGTTCTCGCAGCCGCTGGATGAACGCGGTCAAGTACCAGGGCGAGCCGCCGAGCCAATGCAGCAGGAATGCGACGCCGTCTTGCGCGCCCTCGAGCCCGGCGAGCTGGTGGCGCACCCACAGCTGCGTCGCTCCAGGCTCAGGCGTGTCCAGCGTCAGGATCTCAAAATGGCCGAATAACAACTGCAGCCGTTCGCGCAGGATGGCTTTCGCGCAGAACGGCGACGAGCTGGACAGGAGGAACAGCGTGTGCGGCCAGGTCATGACCCGCTTGCCGAGTTCGTGGAACGCGTGCGCCAGCCCCAGCTCCTCCAGGTAGAGGAACTCATCCAGCGCCAGCACGACCGGCTGGCGCTGCTCGGCGGCGAGGAGCGGGATCAGGTCTAGAGCTTTGGTGAACGCCTCTGCGTGCTGGCGGCGGCTGATGAGGTTGTGGACATGCTGCACCGGCGCGGCGTCTGAGCGCAAGCCGGCGGCGGTGATCGCGCCGACGAACCGGGTCAGGAAGCTGCGGCATGATTCGCGGTACAGCGGACACGCCACGGTGACGAGCGGCCGCGGCGCGCGCAGCGCGGTTTCGATCTGGAAGGTCTTCCCGGCTCCGGGCGGACCGATCAGGGCCACGTTATGCCGGAACCCATCTTGGAACGCGTCCAGGCATTGGTCGAGCCGTTTGGCAAGCTCAGGCCGGAAGTTCATGTGTTCCGTCATCCTTGCGGGAGCAGTCCGGACGCGTCTTGTGGATGCAGGCCTTGCCGGATCTCAAAGTATACGCCGTTGGGACCGGCCTGGCCGATCGGCATGCCCTGCCGCACCCAGGCCCCTGGTGTGGCTGCCAGCTGCCCGAGGCCAGCGTACACCGTCACGGTCCCGTCCTGATGGTCCACGACGACGGTGGGGCCCCATTGGGCCAGATGGGGCGCGGCCGCTGAGACACGTCCGCTGCGCGAGGTGCGGACCCAGGTGCCTTCTGGAACGTCCAGGACCAATCCGGCGCCCTCGTGGCGCGGCCGGCCGTGCACCGGCCACAGGAACGCGCTGGTCTCGACCGGCAGCGGGATGAACAGATCCTGCCCGACGGACAACGGTTGGCCTGGCCCCAGGTGGTTCGCCTGCGCCAACGATTCGACGCTCATCCCGAACGAGTGGGAGAGCCGCCACAAGGTGTCCCCGGCCTGAACATGGTGCATCGATCCGGCTGGCAGCATGGTTGCGGCGGCCGGCAGCGCGCGCATCGGAGCCACCGCGGGTGCTGCGGCGCAGCCAGCGCTCAGGAGGAACAGGACAAGGGGGGAGAAAGGTGGAGCGGGTAGCGGGAATCGAACCCGCATGGCCAGCTTGGGAAGCTGGAGCACTGCCATTGTGCTATACCCGCGTTGAATGATAGCAACACCTGATCCGTATGATGAGCGAGGGAGTGGGGCGATGATGATCGCCACGGAGGCTATTATAAAACGGCTAACGCGGCCGCGCGAATGATTTGTTTGAGCTCGCGGGCGGCGGTTTCCGGGTCAGGGGCTGCGCACACCGCCCGGACGACTGCCAGACAGCGGCCGCCGGCCGCAAGGACCGCGGCCGCGTTGGTCCGGTCGATGCCACCGATGCACACGACAGGCCGGACCACCCGGGCCATGACCTGCCGCACCAGTTCCAGTCCTACGCTGCCGTAGGTGGGCTTGGTGGGGGTCGGGTAGACCGGTCCGCATGCAAGGTAGTCTACTCCCTCCCTGACCGCGGCCAGTGCTTGGTCCAGGCTGTGAGTGGAGCGGCCCAACAGGCGCCCGGGGCCGGCCAGCCTCCGGCCCTCGGCCAGCAGCCCGTCTTCTTGTCCCAGGTGGGCCCCCTGGGCGCCGACGCAGGCGGCCACCTCGGGATGGTCGTTGATGATGAGCGGGATGCCGGCCGGCCTGGCCACGGCGAGGATGCGCTCCGCGGTGCGGACAATGTCTTCGGGTGCGGCGGTTTTATCGCGGAGCTGGAGCACGTCGGCTCCGCCGCGGATTGCGGCGGCGGCCAGCTCCTCGAGCGGCCTGGCGCCGGCGGCTGCCTGATCGAGGATCACGTACAGCTGCCAGCGCGAGCAAGAGATCTCGTTCGACATCATAGGTGGTGAAGCGCAACGCCTGGAACCGCCGGGTCAGCCGGGGGGCCAGGACGCGGGAGAGCTCTTCCAGCGTGCGCAGCGATTCTTTGGCCCGCTGCAGGTTGATCACCGCGGCCCGCTCAAGCGACGGGGTCGAGCCGGCCGCGGCCCGGCGCCCGATGTCTTCGTCGCTGCCCCGCGCGCCGGCCAGCTCGGCCGGGGTCACCGGCAGCGCGCGCACCGCGGCTGCGATCCCATGGCGGAGGCGCCGGCACTTCGGGAACAGCCGGCGGTCTTCCAGGTGGAACCGGACGATCTCCTCGCACACCCGGACGCCTTCGAGCGCGCGGTTAGCGCTGGCGTCCACCAGCCGCAGGACGCTCACCCGACTCATCGCGCCTTGCGGATGCGCGCGACGAGCTTGGTCGTGGAGTAGCCTGGACGCAGCCGCACGCGGAGCACGCGGCGCACCAGGTCCCGCCCCACGATCCGTTTGGCCGCCCAGTCCGCGCCCTTGACTAGCACGTCGGGGCGCAGACGAGCGATCAGTTTCAGCGGGGTCGGCTCGGAAAAGATGGTGACGTAGTCCACGCACTCCAGCGCCGCGATCACGATGGCTCGGTCACGCTCCCCCACGACCGGCCGGCCCGGCCCCTTGGACTGGGTGCGCACCGACCGATCGCTGTTGAGCGCGACCACGAGCAGGTCGCCGGCGCGCCGGGCCTGGTTCAAGAGATCCACGTGGCCAGGATGCAGAAGATCGAAGCAGCCGTTGGCAAACACGACGCGCTTCCCCGTCCGTCGGGCCGTAGCGAGGTGGCGCGCCAGCGCTGCCGGCGCGAGGATTTTAGCTGCGGGCGGCCGGGGTGACGGCATCTTCCACCAGCCCGCACAGGATGTGGCCGATCGTCAGGTGGACTTCCTGGACACGCGCCGTGACGGTCGACGGCACCGCAATGCACACCTCGCAGAGCGAGGCCATGCGGCCGCCATCCCCGCCGGTCAGGCCGATGCTCGGCAGCCCGAGCTCCTTAGCCCTCCGCAGCCCCTGGATCACGTTTTTGGAGTTGCCGGAGGTGGACAGACCCACCGCCACGTCGCCCGGCTGCCCCAGCCCCTCGATCTGGCGGGCGAAGATCTCTTCGTACGAGTAGTCGTTGCCGATCGCGGTGACGCTGGCCATGTTTTCGGTGAGGGAGATCGAGGGCAGCGACCGCCGCTCGCGGCCGAACCGGCCCACGAACTCGCCGGCCATGTGCTGGCTTTGGGTGGCCGATCCGCCGTTGCCGAACCAGAGGATCTTCTTGCCCTGCTGCAGCGCGGCGATCATCAGCTTGGCCGCGGCCGCGATCTTGTCCACCTGGGCCTTGGGCAGCTCCAGGTGCAGCTTGCCGGTCTCCTGCAACTGGCGGCTGACCAATTCATGCAGCGGGATCTCAGGCATCAGGCGGTTTACCCGAAAAAAATCTTCGAGAGATTATAGAGGTCCATGTCCACGGTCTTCAGTGTTCCGGTCGCTTCATGGATCAACACCGGCACGATCTTATTGCCCTGCAGGCTCACCATGTACCCGAACTTCCCTTCCAGGATCAGCTCGACCGCCTTCACGCCGAAGCGGGTGCCGAGTACCCGGTCAAACGCGGTGGGCGCGCCGCCGCGCTGCAGGTGGCCAAGCACCGTGATGCGCGTCTCGTAGCCGGTGCGCTTCTCGATCAGGTCGGCGAGCGCGTGGCCGATGCCGCCCAGCCGCACGTGGCCGAAGTCATCCAGGGGTTTGCCCTCGTCCACAATGTCCGAGTGCCGCTGCAGCTGCGCGCCTTCGGCCACCACGATGATGCTGAAATCCTTGCCGCGCGCGTGCCGCTTCTGAATGACCTCGATCACTTCATCGAGGATGACCGGCTGCTCCGGGATCAGGATCATGTCCGCACCGCCAGCGATGCCGGCGTACGTCGCAATCCAGCCGGCATGCCGGCCCATGACTTCGGCCACCATGATGCGGTGGTGGCTCTCGGCGGTGGAGTGGAGCCGGTCAATGGCTTCGGTCGCGATGTTGACCGCAGTGTCGAATCCGAAGGTGAAGTCGGTCTTGCTCAGGTCGTTGTCGATCGTCTTCGGCACGCCCACGACCTTGGCGCCGTCTTTGACCAGCTTGGTGGCCACCCCCAGCGTATCCTCTCCCCCGATGGCGATCAAGGCGTCCAGGCCCAGCGACTTGATGGTCGCCAGGACCTGCTTCACCTCCTCCGGGTTCTTGTACGGGTTCGTGCGGGAGGTGCCGAGGATCGTGCCGCCTTTGGGCAGGATGCCAGAGACCGCCTGCAGGTCCAGGGGCATGGTGTCCGCCTTGACCAGGCCTTTCCAGCCGTTGCGGATGCCGATCACCGTGATCTGGCTTTGCAGGGCGCGGCGCACCACCGCCCGGATCACCGGGTTCAGGCCGGGGCAATCGCCCCCGCCGGTCAACACGCCGATGGTCTTGATGGCACTCATCAGGGCATCCTTTCCTGGTTACTCGTGAGGTCCGAGCAGCTTCTCGATGTAATTGGTCGAGATCTGGCCGCGCCAGAACGTGGGGTCGCTGAAAATCTGCTTGTGCAACGGGATCGTGGTGCGCAGCGGTTCGATGACGAACTCATCCAGCGCGCGCTGCATGACGCGGATCGCCTCTTGACGGGTCGGGCCGCTGACGATCAGCTTGGCCAGCATGGAGTCATAGTACGGCGGCACCTCGTACCCGGAAAAGCAGTGGGTGTCCACGCGGATGCCCCGTCCGCCGGGCTGGTGATAGGCCGTGATCCGGCCCGGCGAGGGGGCGAAGTTATTCGCCGGGTCCTCGGCGTTGATGCGCGCTTCGATGGCCCAGCCCTTCAACTCGACGGCCTCCTGCTTGATGGTCATCGGCTCGCCGGCCGCGATGCGGATCTGTTCCTTGATCAAGTCCACACCGGTCACCACCTCGGTCACCGGGTGCTCGACCTGAATCCGGGTGTTCATTTCAATGAAGAAGAAGGCGCCGGTCTGATCCAGCAGGAATTCCACGGTGCCGGCGGAATGGTAGTTCGCGGCCTTGGCGGCGCGCACCGCGAGCTCGCCCATTTTCCGGCGCATCTTCGCGTCGATGGCTGGCGAGGGCGACTCCTCGATCAGCTTCTGGTGGCGGCGCTGGATCGTGCAGTCGCGCTCTCCCAGGTGGATCATGTGGCCGGCCTGGTCGCCGAGGATTTGGAACTCGATGTGTCGCGGCTCATCCACGAATTTTTCCACGAACACGTCGCTGTTGCCGAAGGCGGCCTGAGCTTCGGTCTGGCACGTCATCAGCGCGCTGATGAGCCGCACGTCGTTATGGCAGACGCGCATGCCCCGCCCGCCGCCGCCGGCCGAGGCCTTGACCATGACCGGGTAGCCGATCCGGCGCGCGGTCTTGAGGGCCTCCTCCTTGTTCTTCACCGCCGACATCGTGCCTGGGACGATCGGGATGCCGGATTTACGCATCAGGTCCTTGGCCGCGATCTTATCCCCCATGAGGCGGATGGACTCGGCCGAGGGGCCGATGAAGGTGATGTTGCAGGACTCGCAGATCTCGGCGAAGTGCGCGTTCTGGGACAGGAACCCGTAGCCCGGGTGGATGCCGTCCACATCCGTGATCTCGGAGGCGCTGACGATTGCGGGAATGTTGAGGTAGCTGTGCTCTGCCTTGGCCGGGCCGATGCAGATGGCCTCATCCGCCATCTTGACGTGCAGGCTGGTCCGGTCCGCCTCCGAATAGACGGCGACCGTCTTGATGCCCAGCTCTTTGCAGGCACGGATGATGCGAACCGCGATTTCGCCGCGGTTGGCGATGAGGATTTTTGAGAACATTAGTTATGGATGATACCGGAAGGGAGAAAACTACGGGGGCTCAACAGCGAACAGAGGTTGCCCGAACTCGACCGGGTCGCCGTTCTGCACAAGGATCTCGGTCACCCGGCCGCGGACTTCCGCCTTGATCTCGTTCATCAGTTTCATGGCCTCGATGATGCACACCACCTGGCCTGGCTCGATGTCTTGGCCGATTTCAAGGAACGGCGGGGCATCCGGAGCCGGAGCCCGGTAGAAGCTGCCGACCATGGGGGACTTGATGATGATGGACCGGCCGCCGCCTTCTGCGGCCGCTGGTTTGGCCGCGGGACTTGCGTGCGGGGCCACCGGCTGCGGCAGCCCGGCCACGTACTCGACGAGCTGTGGGCCAGGGCCGCCGGCTTTCTTCAGCCGGATGCGCAGGCCGGTCTGCTCGATCTCCAGCTCCACGAGCCCGCGCTGCTCCATGAGCTCGAGCATGTCCTCGATCAACCGGAACGCCTCGCGTTCAGACGACCGTTTTTTCTCCAAGGCTCGCCTCGCGGTTGACGGGCTACACGCGGGAGACGTAGGACCCGGTGCGCGTGTCCACCCGGAGCATGTCTCCGGTGTCGATGAACAGGGGCACTTGAATCGTGGCGCCTGTCTCGAGTGTGGCCGGCTTCATGCCGCCCTTCGAGGTGTCGCCGCGGATCCCCGGCTCGGTGGATTCGACGCGCACGTCCACGAACATCGGCGGGGCGATGCCGATCATCTGGCCGTCATGGAACTGGGCTTCCAGCTCCATGTTCTCCTTCAGGAAACCGGCGCCGGTGCCGAGCAGCTCGGCCGGGACGGACACCTCTTCGTACGTCTTGCTGTCCATCAGGTGGAAGGTGTCCGTGGTCCGGTACATGTATTGCAAGTTGCGCTTTTCCAAAAACGCCTCCTGGAACTTCTCGCCGGCGCGGAAGGTGCGCTCGATCACGTTGGCATCCCGGAGGCGGCGCAGTTTGGTGCGAACGAACGCACCTCCCTTGCCTGGCTTGACGTGTTGGAAGTCCACGATCTGCCAGAGGTTGCCATCCATGACGATGGCCAGTCCGCTCTTGAATTCGGTGGTCGAAATCATCCGATCACGTCAAGCTCCTGTGAATCGTTCTATTGTACCGACTGGCGCTTCCGGGTCAACTTGGCGTGCGGCGGCCCCGGGCACGGGCCGCGGCGGGGGCGGCCAAGTCCAGCAGCGCCTCCAGCCCCAAGCGGTACGACGCCGGACCAAAGCCGCTCACCTGCCCGCGACAGACCGGGGCGATCAGGGAGTGCTGGCGGAAGCTCTCGCGCGCGTAGATGTTCGAGAGGTGCACCTCAACCGCCGGCAGGCCTGAGGCCTCGATCGCGTCCCGGATCGCCACGCTGGTGTGCGTGTACGCGGCCGGGTTGATGAGGATCGCCTCGAACTTGCTCTTGGCCGCACCGATGCGCTCCACGATCTCGCCTTCGTGGTTGGACTGGAACACATCGAGCACAGCCCCGCGCTGCGACGCGACCGCCTTTAGCTCGCGGTTGATCTCGCTGAGGTCTGCGGTGCCGTAGACCTCCGGGTTCCGCTGGCCCAGCAGTTGCAGGTTCGGGCCGTGGATCACCAGGATCTTCATGGGCGCCCGCCCTCAGCCTCTTCCACCAGCATCACCGGGATGCCGTCGCGGACCGGGTATGTCCGGGCGCAGCCGGTGCAGATCAGCCGGTCCGCGTCCTCGCGGACGGCGGCCTTGCAGGCCGGGCACGCGAGGATCTCCAGCAAGCGTGGATCAATCATGGGTGGTCTCCTTTGGCCAGGGCGGGCTGAGACTGCGGCAGCGACGGCATTGCTTTCGGCGCCTCCACCTTGAGCCGCTCAAGTGACGTCAGGCTCTCTTCCACATCCCGGAGCCGACGCAGGGCTTCTTCGTACTGGGCTTGCGCGTTGCGCAGGTGCGTCCCGAGCACGCGGAACTCGTCCTGGCTGAACCGGCTCAGCCGGGCGGAGACGCCTTGCATGCCAGCCAGGATCTCTTCGGCCCGCCTGCCGATCTCCTGGCCGCGGAGCCCGTGCGCCAGGACGGTCAAGTACGCCCAGAACGTCATCGGCGACACCACGTGCACGTTCTTCGCCTTCGCGTATTCGAAGACGCCGCTTTCATCGAGGAAGTCCTTGTGCCCGATCACGTCGTAGTACACCGCCTCCGAGGGGATCACCATGAACGCGAAGCCGTGGGTACCCTCCGCCGGGCGGATGTACTCGTGGACTTCGTCGATCTTTTTCTTGATCTCGCGCTTAAACTCGGTGCGGCATGTCGCACGCTGCCGATCCTCCGTGGCCTCGCGCATCCGCTTGTACGCGTCGAGCTGCAGCTTGGAATCCACAGGGATGAGCCGGTCGTTCCACCGGATGGCGAACTCCACCCGCTTGCCGTTGGCAAAGGTGTAGTTTTCCTCGAATTGACCAGGCGGCAATTTGTCGGCGATGAGCGAACGCACGATCACCTCGCCCAGCTCGCCGCGCAGCTGCTGCGGCTTGAGCAGGTCGTTGAGCTCCCCGACCTTGGCCTGCAGCTCGCTCAGGCTCTTGATCTGGGCCGTGATCGTGCCGATGTCCTTGTGCATGCCGGTGAGCGCATCGCTGGCCGTGCGTTGCTGCTGCTGCAGCTGCCGGTCCCGGTCTGTGGCCGCTTGCTGCAGCGGAACCAGCTTCTCCCGCACCAACGCGTCAAAGCCGCCTTCCTTGAATTGGCGCAGCTCCAGCTGCAGGCTCTCCGTCGCCTGTTTCAGCGCCCCGCCCTGCTCGGTGGCGGTCCGCACCGCCTCGCCGGCGGCCCGCAGCGCGGCCTGCTGGCGCATGAGGACCACGACCAGCGCAGCGACCGCGGCGAGCGCAACGAGGGCAAGAAGGATCATGCGCCGGCCACGCCCCCGGACTTGCGCATGTACCGCATGCGCAGCTGGTACAGCGTGTCCTGCAACAGGCGCTGCTCATCCACGGACAGGTTCCCCGCGGTCTTCTCTTCTAGGATGCCGAGGACATCGATCAGATACTTGGCTTGGGCCAGATTGGTCGACTGGCGGCGCGTGACCGGATTGGCCATGTCCCCAAGCGCGATCAGCGCCTCCATGGCCAGGCCAGAGACGAACAGATCGAATCGGGCTTCAGGCAAGCCTTCCGGGCCGGTGACCTCTGGCATCTCCGGCTCAGGCATGGGTCCTTCTTCGAACTGGGGCGGCTCAGGCTGTTCCTTGGCTGGACCGCGACCGGGCGGCGCAGCACTCGGCTGCGCCGGATGGTTGGGACCAGGCCCAGGTCCTGGACGGGCGGGGGCCACAGGCGGCGCCTGCTTCTCGCGCTCGACTTGCTCTTTCCACGACTCATCGACGCGCTTTCTCACAGGCTCGTTCGGTGCGTTCATCGAATGATCACTCCTGCGTAGCCGATCGCCGAGGCCGGATCTCCCCCAGTGTCGGCGCTTGTGCCGTATGCGGCAACCGCCGCGGTGGAGGCGCCCAGGCGGCGCGCCGCGTCGAGCATGGCGGCGACAGGGGCGGCCCCGCAGATCACCTTGCCGGCGCTCTGGGTTTCTTGCCAGAACCTGGACGCATCCAATTTAACAGCTGCCTCGAGCAGCACCGCGTCTTGCGCTCGCACGATGGCCTCAGGCTCATAGTGCGTCCAGTCGGCGCTGGCCACGAGCAGCACCGGCTCTTCCTGCTGCCGGATGACCTGCGCGAGCGCCTGGCCGAGCAGCGAGCATTCCTGCCACGTCGCAGCGCCCAGAATCACCGGAACGACCGTCAGATCGGCTGGACCCAGCTGCTGCAGCATGGGCAGCACAACTTCAATCGCGTGTTCGCCGGCATGCCGGTCATCCGTATGCAGGAACAGGCACCGCGCGCGCAGCGCTTCGGCAGCCCGCAGCTCGATCGGCACCTCACCTAGCGGCGTCCGGTACGCGCCGTCGACCATGATCCGTGACGGCGACCATGCGCCGGCGTGCGAGGGGCCGAGGATGATGCAGCGCCGCGGCACGCGGACCCCGGCGAACGCGGCCCCCAGCACCCGTTCGGCCTGTTGCCAGCTGCCGTGCGGCGCGATGACAGCCACTGCCGGCGCGCAGGCTGCGCGGGGCCCACCCATGCGGCGCGCCGCCTCGCGCAACGCGAGCGGCTCGGCCGGGTAGCAGAACCCGGCGACTCCGGGACGTCTACTCCGAAACATGGACCGCGGACTCGTTCGGCCCGACCGTGACTTGGGCCCGCTGGTCGAGCCTCAGGTAATGCTTGGCGGCGTTGTGGACCGCGTCCACGGTGACGGCGTTGATCCGGTCCTCGTACTGGCGCCACGCTTCGAAGCCGAGGCCGAAGAGCTCATCCACCGCGGAGCGGCGCACCAACCCCACCAGCCGCTGGATGTCCAGCCGGTGTTCGCCGATCAAATGACGCTTGGCTTGCTCGACTTCTTCGGCAGTGAATCCGGTGGCCACCGCGTCGTTCAAGGAGGACTCGAGCAGTCCGATCACGCGGTCGCGCTCGCCCGGGCGCGTGGCCGCGTACACCATCACGTACCCTGGGTCCCAGCCGGCGACATTGACCGCGCCCAGCGTGTACGACAACCCATGCTCTTCCCGCACCGCCTGGAACAGGCGGCCGGCCATGCCGGAGAGCACAGCGGTCAGGACGTCTAGGTCGTATCGATCCGGAGCCGTGTACGTGCTCCCAAGGAAGCCGAGCATGATGACCGCCTGCTCACGCTCGACGGTCTTGGACGCGAGCCGGATGCCGGCAGGCTGGGTTGCCGGCAGCCGGTCAGGCCAGGCCGAGGGGCGGGATGGGATGTTGCCGAAGGTTTTGGCGGCTGAGCCTCCGGCGGAGGCCGGATCGATGTCGCCGAAGACTGCGACCACCATGTTGGCAGGCGCGATCCACTGCTTGGCGAAGTCGAGGCAGTCCTTCCGCGTGAACCGGCCCACCGTCTCCGGCGTGCCGAGCGGGTCGAACCCGTACGGGTGGCCATCGAACAGCGTCCGGCGCAGCAGCTTCCCGCTGACCTGGAAGCTCTCGTCTTCATCCGCCTGGATCTGCTGGACGATCAGCGCGCGTTGCCGGCCGACTTCTTCATCGGTAAATGCCGACTCGGTCACCAGCTCATGCAACAGCGCAACCCCTGTGTCCGCATCCTCGGCCAGGACCTGCAGCACCAGGCCGAACCCGTCGCGGCCGCTGAAGGGCTGGATCGAGCCGCCGAGCGATTCCACGGCCTGCGCAATTTCAAGCCCAGAGCGCTTCTTCGTGCCGCGCACCAGCATGTGGGCGACCAGGTTGGACAGCCCTTGCCGGTCCGCAGATTCCACACGCACCCCGCCCTTGAACGCCACGACCGCCGTGGCGATGGGCAAGCCCTGGTCCACGCCGACCAACAGGGTGCCGCCGTTGGCGAGCGTGGTTTTGGTGATCACGATGCTGGCTGGTTCAGCGCGCGGTGTGTCGCTTGCGAGGGTTGCCTGCGCGGGGCGGATCATCGCCGTCGTCATCTGGCGCGGGTCCAGGTAGCGTTGGGCGACGGCCTGGACTTCTGCTGCGGTCACGCGGCCCACGCCTTCAACGTACCGCCGGGAAAAGAGCGGGTCCCCGGTGGACATGAGCGAATTGGCCAGGTCGCCGGCTTTCGATTCGATCGTCTGGAGGCTGAACACGTACTCAGCCGTCACCTGTTTCTTCGCCTTCGCCAGCTCCGCCTCGGTCACGCCGCGCTGCTGCACCTGGGCAATCAGCTCCACGATCGCTGCACGGGCCGCGTCGGCCTGGCCGTCGTCGGCGCGGAAGCTGACCCCGAAGATGCCAGGGTCATGGGGCGTGTAGTCCCAGCACTCGATCGTCTGGACCAACTGGCGTTGGCGGACCAGCGTCTCGTACATGCGGGAACTGCGGCCTTTGCCGAGGATGGAGGCCAGCACATCCAGCGCGTACAGGTCCGGGTCGTACAGGGTGACGGAGGGGAACCCGAGCATCCCGTACGCCGTCTGCACCTGCCGTGTTTCCACGGTGTCCTTGGCGGTCACTGTGGGCGGCTCCGGCGCGACCATCTCCTGCAGCGGGTCTTCCGGCCCTCGGACCCACTCGCCGAAGAGTTCACGGATCATCCCCGGCATCGCGGCCGGGTCAATGTCGCCCACCACGCTGAGGGTGATGCGCTGCGGCTGGTACTGGGCGCGGTAGAAATCGGCCATGTCCTGGACCGTCAGCGCCTCAAGCCGCGGCTGATAACCGAGAATCGGGTGCTTGTACGGGTGTTCCAGGTAATGGCGACTCCAGAGCATCTGGTTCAGGTGCCGGTCCGGATCGTCCGCGTTCATCTGGATCTCGGAGATGACGACCGCGCGCTCTTTCTCGAACTCCTCCGGCGGAAAGACCGCATGCTGAAGGATGTCGGAGAGCATGGCGAGCGCGTCGCGCGTATGGCGGGATTCAACGAAGAGCGAAACGCCGGTGGAGTCGAAGGAGGTGAACGCGTTGATCGAGCCGCCGTAGCGCCGAACCTCTTGGTCGATCGAGCCAGGCTCACGGGTCGGGGTGCCCTTGAAGAGCATGTGCTCGATGAAGTGCGTGATGCCGGTGCCGAGGTACCGGCCTTCCCCGCGCAGGCCGCCTTCGATCCGGGCTTCGATGGCGACGAGCGGCTGGCGCGCGTCCACCTCCCAGACGGCTTGGAGCCCGTTGTCGAGGTGGAACTGCTGGACGGCTGAGCGCCGCGTCTCGGCGGCATGGACCGGTGTCGTGATCAGGCTCATGAGCGCGAGGAGCGGCCCGAGGTGGGCGAACGCTTGGTGCGCGCGGAACGGGTTACGAGGAGCGATTGCGGCGGCTGATGGCCTGCCGCATCTCTCGGCGCTTGCGCTCGCTGGGCTTCTCATAGTGCTTTTTCGCTTTGAGCGCTTTGAGGATGCCTTCACGCTCCAGCATGCGCTTGAAGCGCTTCAACGCCTTCTCGAGGGTCTCGTCGCTACGAACTTCTACGCGTGGCATGTTCTCCCTATTATAGATTCCAAGTGGCTCGGCGTCAACGACCTACACGCATCCCTAAAGCACCCCTGTGTTACCGTCGACCATGAACTCCAGCGGGACGAACATCACCTTGCGCGAGACCTCGATGGACGGCGGAAACGGCGGAAACGGCGCCGCCGCTTTGATGATCCGGACGGCCAATTCCTGCAGCTCCAGCGAAGCGGTCGAGCGTTCGCGCACGACCGCCGGGCGCGAGATCCCGCCCGAGGCGGTCAGCACGAACGAGACGTAGACGACGCCGCCCTGCCGATCGCCGCTCAGCCATCCGCGCCGTCCGGCGGCCTGCTGGATCCGTTCCTGAACGGCGCCGAAATAGTCCAGCCTCGAGGCATCGCCGGCGGCGGCCAGGACCGGATCAGCCAAGTCCACGGCCACACCAGGCCGGGTCAGCATCTCGGCACGCGCCGGCACGACCGACACCACGGCAAGGCTGAGCATTACCGCCAGCGTGACCCTCATGCCTGCGGCCATCCCTGCTCACCGATGAGCGGCACGAACAGGCAGCCGCCGATCTGCGTTTGCCGGATCTGTCCGGGCCGCTTCTCCACCTTTACCAGGACTTGCCCGTCTGAGGCGCCCACCGGCAACACCATGCGGCCGCCGTCCGCAAGCTGGTCCAACAGCGCCGGCGGAACGTCCGGCGCGGCCGCCGAGACGATGATCGCTTCATACGGTGCATGCTCGATCCACCCGAGCGTGCCGTTGCCTGGCGAGAGGTGGATGTTGGTATACCCCAGGCGGCCGAGCCGGTCCTCCGCTTGCCGCAGCAGCCCAGACAATCGCTCCACCGAATACACCTCGAGGGCCAGTTGGGACAGGATCGCCGTCTGGTAGCCGGAGCCGGTGCCGATTTCCAGCACTCGCTCGTGTCCCTGGAGGCCGAGCTGCGACACCATGAGGGCGACGATGTACGGCTGGCTGATGGTCTGCTCTTCCCCGATCGGGATCGGATGGTCGGCGTACGCTTGGCGGGCGAAATCCGCCGGCACGAACTCATGGCGGGGGACGCTGCGGAACGCCGCCAAGACCGCCGGTTCTGTAATGCCCCGGGCGTGCAGCTGGCGCTCCACCATCGCGGCCCGTTCGGCTTCAAAGCTCATGGCGTCGACGGCTCATCTCAGCCGGCCGAGGAGTGCCAGAAGGACCAACCCGAAGAACCGCAGCCCGTCGCGCACCGGCCGGATGTGGCTCGTATGCCCTTCGTAGATCGCGCGGACCGGGACCGAGACGATTTTCCATTTTCGCGCGGCCGCGGCCAGCAGCAGCTCGCTCTCGATCTCGAAGCACCGTGATTTCAGGGACACCTGCTGCAGCACCTCGCGGCGGATCAGCCGGAAGCCGCACTGCGAATCCGGAATCTGCTGCCGGCTCAGCGCTGAGATGATCCGCGACATCATCCGGTTCGTCCACTGCCGGCTGGGCGGCATGTGGTGTCCGCTCGCCATCCGGTCGCCAACGACCACGCCGGCGTGCTGCCGCTCTGCTTCCCGAATCAGGTGCGGGATCTCGACCGGGTCGTGCTGGCCATCGCCGTCCATCGTGATGATGCCGTCATAGGGGCCCCGCAGGGCGTGGCTGAACCCGGTGCGCAATGCCGACCCCTTGCCCTGGTTCTGCAGGTGGCTGATCACGAGCGCGCCGTACTGTGCGGCCACCGCGGCCGTGTTGTCGGTGGAGCCATCGTCGATGACGACCACCGGCAGTCCGTGCGCCCGGACGCCGCTGATCAGCGGCCCGAGGGCTGTGCTCGCGTTGAAGGCTGGGATAATGACGCAGTAGGCGTTCATCAGCACGGAGAGGCGATCGCCACCGTCGGGCTGCGCGGCGCCAAGCACGCGCTGGGCGCGGCTGGGACGGCGTCAAAGGGGCGCATCAGCAGCCACTGCTCCGGGGCCCGGCGGATGAGGCGCTCGACCGCCTGGGCGCACGCTTCCACCAGCGCAGCCACCGCGCCGCGCCCGGGCCGCGCCGGATACAGCAGCGGCTCGCACACCAAGCGAAATTTGAACGGGGCTTCGCGCAGGAGCACCGCAGGCAGGACCGGCACGCCGGCCCTCACGGCCAGCACGGCCGGCCCGCGCGGCAAACGCACCTGGCGGCCGAACACGCGAACCAGGGCCGACTCACCGCCGAACGCCACATCCCCCAGCACCCCGACTGCTGTGCCGCTGCGCAAGGCGCGCACACAGCGAGCACTCGTGTGGTCATCGACCGGAATGACCTCAAGGCCCCACCGCCGCCGCTGCGCATCAAACAGTGCGTTGACGCCAGCGTCCCGGTGCCGCAACGCGACCGCGGCCAGCGGCACGCCGAGCGCTCGCAGCGCGGCCCCGCCCAGCTCCCAGTGCCCGACATGAACGGTCAAAACCAGGACGCCGCCCTGCCGTCGCGCCGCATCCACATGCTCGCGGCCCTCAATGGCCAGCGCCTCAGGCACGATCCGGTCGACGCGGAAGAACTCCACGAGGTAGCGTCCGAAGTTGCGGAACACTTCGCGTGAGACGCCCGGGTCGGCGCCGGCCAGGCGCAGGTTCTCCTGCACCGTCCGGCGGTATCCGGCAGCGCTCGCATGGCGCAGGTCGGCCGCGCGTTCAGCCACGGCGATCGCCGCCGCTGCCGGCAGCCCGCGGCTGAGCGCTTTAACGAGCTGAAAGTTCCACGAGACGAGGGTCATGAGTTTGGTCGACCATGCTGCCCAAAAGGCGAACAATATCGAGCGCTGCGTTCGGCTTGGCGAGGACCGCGGCGCTGTGGCGCATCGCGTCCAACCGGGCCGGGTCATCGAGCAGGTCGCGGATCGTCTGCCGCACCGTGTCCGCGGACTCAGCCTGCACCGCGGCCCCCTGGGTGGTCAAGAACCGCGCGTTGTACGCTTCCTGGCCAGGGATCGGGTTGACGATGACCATCGGCAGCTGCTTGGCCAGCGCCTCAGCGCTCGTCATGCCGCCTGGCTTGCTGATGAGCAGCGTGGCCGCGTCCATCAGCGTGGGCACGTCCTCGGTGTAGCCGAGCACCCGCACCGAGTGGCGGAACGCCTGCGCCGCGGCCCAGGCGTGCAGCGTACGATTGGTGCCTGTGACCACGACCAGTTGCACCGGATGCGGCAGCCGATCCAGTCCGGTGAGGATGTCGCGAAGCGGGCCGAATCCGCTGCCACCGCCCATGAGGAGCAACACCGGACGCGCTGGATCCAACCCGAGCGCGACCGACGCGGCGGCGCGGGTGGCGCGCTGGATAAAGCGCACATCGATCGGGATGCCCAACGCCTTGACCTTCCCGCGCGGCACGCCGCGCTGTAGGAACGTGTCCTGCGCCTGTTCCGAGGGCACGACGTACGCGTCCACCGTGTCGTGGAACCAATAGATGTGCGGGGCGTGGTCGGTCAGGATGCCGACGAGGGGGATGGCGAGGCCGTGCTGCTTTTTGAAATCCGCGACCATGCCGCATGGGTACGCCTGGGTGCACGCGATCACGTCCGGGCGCACCGCCCGCAGCAGTTGCCCTAACTTCTTGGCATGGTACCGGTGCAGCAGCGTCCGCAAGTCCTGAACGCTGCGGTACACGTCGGTGTTGTCATACAGGTATTCCCAGACGTCAGGTTGGTGCTTGATGAGGGAGTGGTACGTGCGGGAGATCATCCAGCGGACGAACCGGCTGGTGTAGGCGGAGGCGTCGATTCGGACGACGGTGGCGGAAGGCTCCAGCTGCGTGATGGTCTGCTCGAGAGCCCAGCTGGCCCGTTCGTGACCCGAACTGGCCGCGATGTGCATGAGCAGGTACCGGCGTCCGGCCATGCGCGGCGTTAGTCCTCCATCGACAGGACCCTCGCGATGCGCCGCACCGCCTCGCGGAGCCTCGGGACCGGCTCCACCAAGGCGAACCGGACGTATCCTTCCCCATACTCGCCGAACCCGCTGCCCGGGGCCGCCACGACGCCGGCCTCCTGGACGAGCAGCGTGGCGAACTCCAACGACGTCAGGGCGCTGAACTTCAACGGCAGCTTGGCCCACACGTAGAAGGTGGCCTTGGGGCTTGGGATGTCCCATCCCACGCGGCGCAAGGCCGGGATGAATACGTCGCGGCGCGTCCGATAGGTCTCAACCGTCTTGCGCACAAAGTCCTGGGGCCCGGTCAGCGCCTTGGCCGCGGCCCATTGGACGGCGCGAAAGATCCCGAAATCCACGTAGCTCTTGGTCTTGGCGAGCGTGGCGAGAATGTCCGCGTTGCCGACCGCGAACCCCAGCCGCATGCCTGGCAGGCAGTAGGATTTCGACATCGTGTGGAACTCCACCGCCACGTCCTTGGCCCCCTTGACTTCCAGGATGCTGGGCGCGCGGCGGCCGTCGTACACGAAATCCGAATAGGCGAAGTCATGGATGACCATGATGTTGTGCCGCCTCGCCCAGGCGATGACCTCTGTGAAATACGCCAGGTCTGCCGTGGCGGTCGTCGGGTTGTGCGGGTAGCTCAGGAACAGCATCTTCGACTTGCGCAGCACCTTGCGGTCGATGCTCGCCAGGTTCGGGCGGTACTGGGTCTCGGCGCTGATCGGGATGTTGTACAACATGCCGCCGGCCAAGATGATCCCGGAAAAGTGCACCGGGTAGGTCGGGTTCGGCACCAGCCCAACGTCATCGTGGTTCAGAAAGGCGAGCGAGAGGTGGGCGATGCCCTCCTTCGAGCCGAGCAGCGGCAGGACTTCCCGCTGCGGGTCCAGGCTGATGCGGAACTTGCGCCGGTACCACGTGGCGATCGCCTGGTGGAGCGTCCGCTCGGCGTCGCCGCCTTTGCGCGGGTAGCCGTGGTTGGCCGGATCAGCCACGCGCCGCACGAACTCCGCCAGCACATGCTTCGGCGGCGGCAGGTCCGGGTTGCCCATGCCGAGGTCGATGACGTCGATCCCGCGGGCCTTGGCCTGGGCCTTGAGCTCATCGAGGATGGTGAAGAGGTACAGCGGCAGCCGTTTGAGCCGGTTGGCCTCCTGGAAGCGGCGGCCGGCAGCCCGCTGCTGCTCAAGCACAGTGCGCTGGCGCAGCTGCTCCTGCACGCGCTGGATCGTGGTCTGCACCGCGCTGCCGTTGGCCGAAGCGCTGTTGAGGCCGCGGCTACGCGTGGACGGTTTCAATCGCATCGATCGCATGGTACGAGCTCCGCACAAAGGGTCCGGATTTCACCCATGACAGCCCAGCCTCCCGGGCCATCGCCTCGTAGTCTGCGAACCGGGCCGGGCTGACCTGCTCCAGGACCGGCAGGTGCGCCGACGAGGGACGAAGGTACTGGCCGATCGTCACGTGTGTGACGCCGGCAGCCACTAAATCCTCGAACGTGTCGCGTACTTCCCCGGCCGATTCGCCAAGGCCGACCATGATACCTGATTTCACGAGCCCGTGCTGGCGTTGTGCGGCGAACCGCAGCACGCCCAATGACCGCCGGTACGCGGCATGGGAGCGCACGACGGGCGTCAATCGCTCGACCGTCTCCACGTTGTGCGCGAAGACATCGGGCCGGCCCTCATCCAGCACCTGCGCTAGCAACGCTTCACGGCCGTGCAGGTCCGGGATCAGCGTTTCCACCGTCACGCCTGGCACGCGTCGCCGGATCGCGTGGATCACGCGAACAAAGTGTCTGGCGCCCTCATCGGCCAGGTCGTCCCGCGCCACCGAGGTGATCACCACGTGCTTCAGCGCCAGCCGTGCGACTGCGTCGGCCACCCGGTCCGGCTCATCCTCGGCCGGCGGGCCTGGCCGGCCGGACGGCACGGCGCAGAACCCGCATGAGCGGGTGCACCGCTCGCCCAGGATCATGAACGTGAGCTGCCGCAACGACCAGCACTCGCGAAGGTTCGGGCACACCGCGCTCTGGCACACCGTTGTCAGGTCCAGGCCCTCGATCAGGCCTTCCACCTGCCGCGCCACACCGTCAGGCGAGAACTGCTGCTTCAGCCAGACGGGCAATTGCCGCATGCTCAGGCCGGGACGCGCGCGTTCAACTTGGCGATGATCGCGTCGGCCATCACCGACGTGCCGACGGCCGTCGGGTCGTTCCGGTCCGCCTTGAGGTCGTACGTGACCGACCGCCCTTCCCGCAGGACCGCAGCCACCGCCGCATCCAAGCGCCGTGCCGCCTCGGCCTCGCCAAGGTACTCCAGCATCATGACGCCGGAGAGGATCATCGCCGTGGGGTTTGCCTTGTTCTGCCCGGCGTACTTGGGCGCGCTGCCATGCACCGCCTCGAACACGGCGATCCCGTCGCCGATGTTCGCCCCCGGGGCCAGACCTAAGCCGCCGACCAGGCCGGCGCACAAATCCGACAGGATGTCCCCGTACAAGTTCGGCAGCACCAGCACGTCGAACGCGTGCGGCCTGAGCACGAGCTGCATGCAGGTCGCGTCCACCAGCCGGTCATCGACCGTCAACCGGCCGGCGTACCGCTCCCCGACCTTGCGCGCCGACTCCATGAACAGCCCGTCGGTGCACTTCATGATGTTCGCCTTGTGGATGGCCGTCACCGTGTGTCGCCCGTGCGACAGCGCGTACTCGCACGCGAAGGTGACGATCCGCTCGCAGGCGCCCGGCGACATCGGCTTGATGCTGATCGCGGCATCAGGGGCGATCGGCTGTTTCGATGCGGCTGAGAGCTGCTGGACCAGTTGGCGCGTCACCGCGTCGCCGGAAGGAAATTCGATGCCGGCGTAGAGGTCCTCGGTGTTCTCGCGGACGATGACCAGGTCCACGTTCTTGAACGGGGAGCGCACGCCCTCGTAGGAGCGGCACGGGCGCAGGCAGGCGAAGAGATTCAATTGCTTGCGCAGCGCCACGTTGACCGAGCGGAATCCTTTGCCGATGGGGGTCGTGATCGGCCCCTTGATCGCGACTTTCGCGTCCTGCACCGCCTTGAGTGTCTCCTCAGGCAGGGGCGTGTTGAACGTCGCGATGGCCGCTTCCCCAGCGATGCGCTCTTCCCACTCGAATTTCACGCCGGTGGCGTCGAGGCACCGCTTGGCGGCGTTCGCAACCTCCGGGCCGATGCCATCGCCTGGAATGAAGACCACGTGGTGGGCCATCAACGTCCTACCTTCCAGCCGCGCAGCCGTTCCAACGCCTGGTCGATCGCCTCCATGGACGTCGCGTAGCTGAACCGGAGAAAGCCTGGCCCGCCGAAGCCTTCGCCTGGCACGACCGCCAGGTGAATCTCTTCCAGCCATCGCGCGGCGATGGTCTCGGCCGGCTGCTTCAGGCCCTGCACGTTCACCCAGGCATAGAAGGCGCCGCCAGGGGTCGCGCACGTGATGCCTGGCAGGCTGTTCAGTCCCTGCACCAGCCGGTCGCGTCGCTTCGCGAACTCTGCGCGCATCTGCGCGACCCCGGCCTGGTCGCCGGTCAGCGCGGCCAGCGCCGCGTCCTGGCTGATGGAGGTGGGGTTCGAGGTCGAATGGCTCTGGAGCCTCACCATGGCGTCGATCCACGGCTGCGGCCCGGCCACCCAGCCGATGCGCCAGCCGGTCATGCTGTACGTCTTGGAGACCCCGCCCACCACCAGCGTCCGGTCGGCAAGCGTCGGGTCGACCTGCACGATCGAGCAGTGCGTCGCCGGCGCGTACACCAGTTGGTCGTAGATCTCATCACTGACAAGGAAGAGGTCGCGCTCAATCGCCAACCGGGCCAACGCGGCAAGGCGGCCGTCATCGATCACCGCGCCGGTCGGGTTGCTCGGTGTGTTGATGATGATGGCCTTGGTCCGATCGGTCACCGCGGCCCGGACCGCGTCCGGATCAGGCAGAAATCCGTCAGCCTCACGCGTCTCCACGATGACCGGCGTCGCACCGGCGAGGTGCACGAGCGGTGGGAAGCTGACCCAATACGGCGCAAGGATGATGACCTCATCCCCAGGCTGCGTGAGCGCCTGGAAGATGTTGTACAACGCATGCTTGGCGCCGCACGTGACGAGGGTCTGGGAGGCAGCGTAAGAGATGCCGCGCGTGGCGCTTAAGTGCGCGGCAATGGCCGCGCGCAGCTCTGGGATGCCGGCGACCGGCGTGTACCGGGTCCGGTTCTGCACGATGGCGCGGATGCCGGCCTGCTTGACATGCTCAGGCGTCGGAAAGTCCGGTTCACCGGCCGTGAAATCAAGGATCGGCTTGCCGGCCTTCGCGAGCGCTTTGGCCTTGGCGGCCAGGGCCAGCGTGGGAGAGTCTTCGACCTTGCGGAGCCGGTCAGCCAGCGTCACAGCGGTCATCCGACCACCTGCCCACGTGAAGTGGACAAGAGATCCGAACGATCCGCACGCGCAGGTGGTCGGATCATGGTCTGGGCGCCTGCCGAAGCCTGCGGAGAGCGGCCGCGGGCTCCGGAGGGTTTAGGGCGCGGCGCTCCCCTTCTTCTTGCGGGTCCAGATCGACCGGATGCCCTCGAGAAGGCCTTTGCCCTTCTTCTCCTTCTCTTCAGGCTTGCCGGCCGGAGTTTTAGACGGCTCGGTCGGCGTTTTGGCTGGTGCAGCCTTAGCTTTCAGGGTCTCTGGCGCAACAGCTGGGAGCCTGCTGAAGGCGAGCACGGCCGGCGTGGCCCCATCGCCAGGGCGCGGGGCCAAGCGCACGACCCGCGTGTAGCCGCCGTGCACGTCCACGAACCGCGGCGCCACGTCCTTGAAGAGCCGCCCGACCAGGTCTTGGCTCTGCAGCACGCGGAAGGCGCGCCGCCGGGCATGGATGCTGCCGTCCTTGCCGAGCGTGACCAGCCGGTCGGCCAGACGCTGGGCTTCTTTGGCCCTGGCGTGCGTTGTCGTGATCTGCCCGTGCTCGATGAGGTTCTTCACGAGGCTGTCCAGCATCGCGCCGCGGCGCGCGGCCGGAGCGGACAGGCTTTGGCTTCGTTTCGCGTGACGCATGGGGCTCCTTACGCGGCCTGGGTTTCCGAGGCCTCGGTCCCCGAGTCCATCCCGAGGGTCAGGCCCATGCTCTTGAGCAGCTCGTCGATCTCGGCCAGCGACTTCTTGCCGAAGTTGCGGTACTTGAGCAGTTCTTGCGGGGACTTGTTGACCAGTTCGCCGATGGTCGCGATCTTGGCCTCGCGCAGGCAGTTCGCAGACCGGACCGAAAGCTCCAGCTCCGCGATCGGGGTCCGCAGCTTCTCTTGCAGCTCTTCGTTGATCTGCAGCGGCTGCTCCTCTTCCGGCTCGTCCGGCAGCGTGCCGTAGTTGACGAACAGGTCCAGGTGGCGCTGCAGGATGTTCGAGGCGTACAGCAGCGAGTCCTTCGGGCTCATCGCGCCGTTGGTCCACACCTCGAGGTTCAGGCGGTCGTAGTCGGTCACCTGGCCCACGCGGGTGTCCTCGACCGAGAAATTCACGCGTTTGACCGGCGAGAACAGCGCGTCCACCGGGATGACGCCGATGGCCTGGCCTTCCTTCTTGTGCTTCTCAGCCGAGACGTAGCCGCGGCCGCGGTTGACCTCGAGCTCCATCCGGAACTTGCCAGGCTTGGTGATCGTGCACAGGTGCAGCTCGGGGTTGATGACCTCAATCGTGTCGTCCACCTCAAGGTCGCCGGCCGTGACCGGGCCTTTCTTGTCTTTCTCGATCACGATGGTCTTCGGCTGGCGCGAGTGCGCGCGCAGCACGAGCTGCTTTACGTTCAGCACGATCTGGGTCACGTCCTCAAGCACGCCGGGGATGGCGCTGAACTCGTGCAGCACCCCGTCGATCTTAATGGAGGTGACCGCCGCGCCTTCGATCGAGGAGATCAGGACGCGCCGCAGGCCGTTGCCGATGGTCATCCCGTAGCCGCGCTCAAACGGCTCGGCCACGAACTTGCCGTACGTGTCGGTCAAGGAATCTTCGTCGCACACGAGCTTCTTCGGCATCTCGAAATCACGCCAGGCTGTTCCCATCAATGACCTCCGGCTGCGCGCAATGCGGACATTATTTTGAGTACAACTCGACGATGAGCTGCTCTTGGATCGGCATCCCGATGTCGTCCTTTTGCGGGACGCGGATGACCGTGGCCTTCAGATCCTTCGGCTCGGCCTGGAGCCAGGCCGGGATGATCCGATCCTTGGTCCGATCCAGCGCAAGCTTGACGCGGTTGACGGCGTGCGGGCGCTTCTGGTCGATCGTAACCACGTCGCCCGCCTTCACCCGGTACGAAGGGATATCGACCCGCTTGCCGTTGACGTGGACCGAGCGGTGCATGACGAGCTGCCGCCCGTCCTCGCGCGAAGAGGCGAAGCCGGCGCGGTACATCACGTTGTCCAGCCGCGATTCGAGCATGGTGAGCAGCTGCTGGCCCGTGACGCCGCGGCTCTTCTGCGCGATGTTAAAGTACCGGCGGAACTGCCGCTCAAGCAGGCCGTAGATCCGCTTGACCTTCTGCTTCTCGCGGAGCTGGATGCCGTAGTCAGAGAGCTTCACGCGCAGCTGCCCATGCTGCCCGGGCGGAAAAGCCCGCTTCTCGACCGGGCACTTGGGCGTGTAGCATTTGGTGCCCTTCAAGAAGAGCTTCATGCCTTCGCGGCGGCACAGCCGGCAGGATGGTCCGGTGTAGCGGCCCATTACACGCGCCGCCGTTTCGGCGGCCGGCATCCGTTGTGCGGGATCGGCGTGACGTCCTTGATCGCCGTGACGCTCAGGCCGGCCTGCTGGAGCGCGCGGATCGCGGACTCGCGGCCCTGGCCCGGGCCCTTCACGAAGACCTCGACCTCTTTCAGTCCGGCCTCCAGCGCCTTCTTGGCCGCGTTGCCGGCGGCCACCTGGGCCGCGTACGGCGTGGACTTGCGCGAGCCGTGGAACCCGGACGCGCCAGAGGTGCTCCATGAGACCGCGTTGCCCTGGCGGTCGGTAATCGTCACGATCGTGTTATTGAAGGTCGCCAGGATGTGGGCGATGCCTTGCGTGCTGGTGAGCTTCTTCTTGCCGCGCTTCGCCGCGCTGGTCGCGCCCTTGAGTGGCGCGCCGGCTTGCGCCGCGTCCTTGGGCGCTGCGGTCTCGGCGTCTTTCGGAGCGGCTGCGGTCGGTTCTTTGGAAGCGGCGATCGCCGGATCTCTCGGCGCCTGCGGTGGAATGTTGGGTGAGTCAGCCATTCAGTTCCTCTCCTCTATACAGGTCATGCCCGAGCGCCTTCCGGTTTCGTCGTTCGCTTGCGCGCGCCCACGCGCGGCCGCGGACCCTTGCGGCTGCGAGCATTGGTGCGCGAGCGCTGCCCGCGAACCGGCAGCCCCTTCTTGTGGCGCAGGCCGCGGTAGCTGCCGATGTCGATCAGCCGCTTGATGTTGGCGGAGACTTCCCGGCGCAGGTCGCCCTCGACCTTGTACCCGGTCTGGATCGTCTGGGTCAGGCGCGCGATCTCCTGGTCGGTCAAGTCCTTCGCGCGCTTGCTCGGATCGATCTGCGTCTGTCCCAAGATGCGCAGCGACAGCGCCGAGCCTACGCCGAAGATGTACTGGAGCGCGACGTCGATCCGCTTCTCATTCGGAATGTCCACCCCGACGATCCTAGGCATGCGTTATCCTTGCCGTTGTTTGTGTTTCGGGTTCGAACAAATGACCCGCACGACGCCCTGTCGGCGGATGAGCTTGCACTTGTCGCAGATGCGTTTGACTGATGCGCGAACCTTCATGGGACCCCTCGGTTAGAGCCGGAACGTAATGCGGCCACGGGCCAAGTCGTAGGGCGAGAGCTCCAGCTTCACCTTGTCGCCCGGCAGGATGCGGATGTAGTGCTTCCGCAGGCGGCCGCCCAAGTGCGCCAGCACGGTGTGCCCGGCCTGGATTTCGACTTTAAACATCGTGTTTGGCAATGCCTCGACGACGGTGCCTTCGACTTCGATCAGGTCTTCTTTCGGCATGGGCCCTTAATCACCCGCCGTCAGAATTTCCGGCCCGCGCTCGCGGATGGCGATGGTGTGCTCGAAGTGCGCCGCCAGCGACTGATCCTTCGTCACCGCGGTCCAGCCGTCCTCCAGGATCTGCACGTCTACGCCTCCCATCGTCACCATCGGTTCGATCGCCAGCACCATGCCGGCCTTCAGCATCGGTCCCATGTGCGGCGGGCCGAAGTTCGGCACCGGCGGATCCTCGTGCAGCGCACGCCCGATGCCGTGGCCCACGAAGTCGCGCACCACCCCGAAGCCGGCGCGCTCGACCACCTGCTGCACCGCGTGCGAAATATCCGACAGCCGCTGTCCGGCCCTGGCCTGCGCGATCCCGGCCTCGAGCGCGCGTCGCGTCGTGTCCACGAGCTTGCGGGTCTTTGGGGGCGCGTCCCCGACGATCACCGTGACGGCCGCATCACCAAAGAAGCCGCCCACGACCGCGCCGGCATCGATCGAGACCAGATCGCCCTCCCGGAGGCGCCGGGCCCCTGGGATGCCGTGGACCACCTCATCGTTAACGGAAACGCAGATCACGGCCGGGTAGCCGCGGTAGCCCAGGAACGCGGGTTGCGCGCCCTGCGCCTTGATGAACGCCGCAGCCGCGTCGTCCAGCTCGCCGGTGGTGATTTTCGGCCTCGCCAGCGCAACCACGTGCTGCAGCAGCCGGCCGACAATGTTCCCGGCCTGCCGCATCAGCCCCAGTTCCTGCTCGGTTTTCAATTCGATCATCCGGCCCAGCCCTGGCGGCGGTAGAGCCGCAGGAGCCGTTCAAACGCCCGCTCGATGCGGCCGGCGCCGTTGACGTAATGCAAGAGCTTGCGTTGCTGGTAGAACCTTAAGAGCGGCGCGACCTCGGCCCGATCCACCGCCAGCCGGCGGCGGACCGTCACCGGGTGGTCATCCTTGCGGATGCTCAGCCGTTCGTTGCACCGGTCGCACCGGCCTGGCCGCTTCGGGCGCATCGTGTGCAAGTGGTAGATCGCGCCGCAGCCGCTGCACACCCGCCGGCCTGAGAGCCGCCGGATCAGCGTCGATTCCGGGGAGGTGATGTACACCGCCCCGTCCAACGGCGCCTTGCGCTGCGCCAGCACCCGCTCCAGGCCCTCGGCCTGGCCGCGCGTGCGGGGAAAGCCATCCAGCACGAATCCCTCGCGCAGCCGGCGCCCGGTCAGGCGCGAGGCCATGACCCGCACGACCAGCGCGTCCGGGACCAGCTTGCCTGAGCCCACGATGCGCTGCACCTGCTTGCCCAGCGTAGAGCCTCGCGCAATCTCGTGGCGGAAAATATCGCCGGTCGAGATGTGGGGCGCGCCCAACTGCGATTCGGTCAGCGATGCCAAAGAGCCTTTGCCCGCCCCCGGGGGGCCGAGCAGCACGATGCGCACAGCCTTACCTGCGGCCGCGCAAATGGCCGGTCTTGAAGAAGCCTTCGTAGTGCCGCATGAGCAGGTGCGACTCGATCTGTTTCATCGTGTCCAGCGTGACGCCGACGATGATCAGCAGGCTCGTGCCGCCGAAGAACCCGGCCACGCGGGGCGGGATCTTCATGAACGCCATGATCACGTCCGGCAGGATCGCGATCACAATCAGATAGATCGCCGCCACGAACGTGATCCGCGTCAGGACGCCGTCTAAGTGCTCCACCGTCGACTGGCCGGGGCGGATGCCAGGGATGAACGCCCCGACCTTCTTCATCTGCTCGGCCGCGTCCAGGAACTGGTGCGCCGTCAGCGCCGTGCTGAAGTACGTGAAGAACAGGATCAAGACCGCGTAGCAGACGTTGAACGCCAGCGACGTCCGCGAGAACCAGTTGGCCAGCCCGGAGAGCTGCGGCACGAACCCCGCGATCTGCACCGGGAAGTACAAGAGCGACACCGAGAAGATGATCGGCAGCACGCCGCCCGGGTTGACCTTGAGCGGCAGGTACGTGCTCTGCCCACCGTACACTTTCCGCCCGACCACGCGGCGCGCGTATTGCACCGGGATCCGCCGCTGCGCCTGCTCCACGTAGATGACCGCCATGACGATGACGACCAGGAACGCCAGCATAAAGAGGAACGCCAGGGGGGCCAGCGGCGACTGGTTCATGCCATTGGGGCCCATCTGAAGGGCGATGTCCCTGATCGCCAGCGGGATGCGCCCCACGATCGAGCAGGTGATCAGCAGGCTCATCCCGTTGCCGATCCCGCGCTCGGTGATCTGCTCGGCCAGCCACATGATCAGCGCCATGCCGCCGGTCATGGTCAGCACCGTCAGCAGCCTGAAGCCCAGGCCTGGGAACAGGACGATCTGCGTGCCGAACTGCGCCGGCACCGCTTTCTCGAGGACCAGCGCGTACATGAACGAGTTCACGATGGCCAGGACGATCGTGGCGTACCGCGAGTACTGGTGCAGTTTGCGGTAGCCGGCCATGCCTTCCTTGCGCAGCTTCTCGAGCGCCGGGATGGCGGTGGCCAGCAGCGTTTCCACGATGATCGTCGCCGTGATGTACGGCATGATGCCGAGCGCGAAGATCGTGGCTTGCGAGAGCGCGCCGCCTGTGAACATGTTCATCAGGCTCAGCAGGCCGCCGCCCGTGCGTTGAGACAGTTCGTCAAAGATCCGTCCGAGCTCGGCGCCGTTGACGCCGGGGACCGGGATGAAGAGCCCGATCTCATAGATCACGATCATGCCCAGCGTGAACAGCAGCTTCTTGCGAAGCTCGGGAATGCGCCACGCGTTCAGCAGCGCGCTGAGCAGTCGGAACATGTGCTCGCGAGCTTACGTCGCCAGCTTCGCCGCGGCCCTGCGCTGCTCCCGCGCGGTGAGCGGGGCGGCCCAGGCGGCGCGGACCGGCAGCAATTCGACCGAGCCGCCGGCCTTGGTGATTTTCTCTATTGCCGACGCGCTCGCGGCGTGCACGACCACGACCAGTTTCTGCGTGACCTCGCCTTCGCCCAGAAGCTTCACCGGGTGGCCGATGTCCTTGATCAGCCCGGCGGCGTGGAGCTGCTCGGCCGTGATGCGGGAGGCGCCGGTGACGCGGGCCAGCTGGCCCACGTTCACGATGGCCGGACTCGGCGTCTGGCCGCTCGCCTTGGCCTTGTACTTCATGCCGCGCTTCGGGATGCTCCGGATGATCGGGTTGCGGCCGCCTTCGAAGCCTGGCCGCTTCCCGGAGCCGCTGCGGGCGCGCTGGCCCTTCTGGCCGCGGGTCGAGGTCTTGCCGTGGCCAGAGCCGATGCCGCGGCCCACGCGCTTGCGGCGGTGCCTGGCCCCGTGGACAGCAGGAATGGAGGCGATGTTCATCGAATCTCCGTGTCGACCACGGCGCGGCGCGCGCGGATCACGTCCGGCTGTTCGAGCGACAGCAGCCCTTGCAGCGTGGCCCTGACCAGGTTGAGCGGGTTCGTGGAGCCGAGGCACTTCGTCAGGATGTCGCGGATGCCGCACGCCTCGCACACCGCGCGCACCGGGGCCCCCCCGATGATGCCGGTGCCTGGGCTGGCCGGCTTCAGGAGGACTTCGGAGGCGTCCGCCTTGCCGATGACTTCGTGCGGGATGGTCGCGCCCACCATCGGGATCGTGACCATGTTGCGCTGCGCTTGGAGGAAGCCCTTGCGGATCGCGTCCGCCGCTTCGTTCGATTTGCCGAGCGCCATGCCGACCTTGCCCTTGCCGTCGCCGACGATCGCCAGCGCGGTGAAGGACAACCGTTTGCCGCCCTTGTGGACCTTGGCGACGCGGTTGATGGTGATCAGCTTCTCCATGAGGCCGCCGTCTTGGTGCTGCTGGCCCCGCTGCGGCCCGCGTCCTCCGCCTGGTCCGCTTCGCTGTCCTGGTCCCGCCATGCTCGTCCTTTGTTGAGTTAGACCTGCAGCCCACTGGCGCGAACCGCATCGGTCAGCGCCTTCACGCGGCCGTGGTACAGGTAGCCGCCGCGGTCGAACACGACTTTCGAGATGCCACGCTTGGAGGCTTCCTCGGCGATCAGCTTGCCCAACGCCTCGGCGGCCGCAACGGTCCCGGAGCTCTTGATCCCCTTCAGCCGTTCATCCTGCGTGGAGCAGCCGAAGAGCGTCTTGCCGGCCAGGTCATCGATCACCTGGGCGTACAAGTGCTTTGAACTGCGAAAGACGCACAGCCGCGGCCGGTCCGCAAACCCGGCCACCTTTTTTCGGATACGGCGGTGGCGGGCCTGCCGCCCGAGCAACCGTGAGTGGGTGCTGCGCATCAGCTGGCCTTCGCGCCGGAACCGGTCGCAGCCTTGCCGGCCTTGCGTCGGATGACTTCGTTGGCGTACTTGATGCCTTTGCCCTTGTACGGTTCAGGCGGGGCCACGCTGCGCACGTTCGCGGCGAACTGGCCGACCATGTGCTTGTCCGCGCCGGTGATGACGATCGTCGTGAGCTTGGGCGTCTGGACCGTGATCCCTTCCGGGATCGGGACCAGGACCTGGTGCGAAAACCCCACGTTCAGCGTGAGGTGCTTGCCCTGCACCGCCGCGCGGTAGCCGATGCCCACGACCTCCAACTCCTTCGAGAAGCCGGCCTCCACGCCTTTGACCATGTTGGCGATCAAGGCCCGGTGCAGGCCATGGAGCGCTCTGATGCGAGCCTCATCGCTGGACCGGGCGACCGTCAACGTCGTGCCGACCACGGTCACCTTGAGCACGTCAGGCACTTCGTGCGAGAGCTTGCCCTTCGGCCCTTCAACCGAGATCCGGCCGCCCTCTTGCTTGAGCTTGACGACCGATGGAATTGCAACGGGCATTCGACCGATTCTTGACATCAGGAGTCACCACACATAGCAAATGACCTCGCCGCCGATGCGCTGTTTGTACGCTTCGCGCTCGGTCATGACACCCTTCGAGGTCGTGACGACCGCCACGCCCAACCCGCGCAGGATGCGCGGCAGTGTGGCAGCCTTGCGGTAGATCCGCTGCCCGGGACGCGACACCCGCCGCAGCTGTTTGATGACCGGTTTCTTGTTCGAGTACTTCAGGTAGATCCTGGCCGTCTTGTCCTTGGGCGTCTCGCCGACAACCTTAAAGGTGCGGATGTAGCCTTCCTTCTGCAGGACGATCAGCACGTTCTCCAGGTGCTTCGAAAACGGCACCTCCACGGTCGGGTGCAGCGCCTGCGAGGCGTTGCGGATCTTGGTCAGGCCGTCGGCAATCGGATCGGTAATCGACATCACCAGCTCGCTTTCACGAGGCCAGGGATCTCGCCCCGCCACGCCGCTTCACGGAAGCAGATCCGGCACATGCCGAACCGGCGGAGAAACCCGCGCCGGCGGCCGCACCGCTGGCACCGGTTGACTCCCTGGGTGGAGAACTTCGGGATGCGCTTGGCGCGGTTGATCCAGGACGTACGTGCCATCAGCTCGTTGACTCCTTGCGCGTCGCGAACGGGAACCCAAACCCCTTCAGGAGCGCGTACGCCTCATCGCGGGTCTTCGCCGTCGTCACGATCACGATGTCCATCCCCAGCGTGTGGGGGGTCTTGTCCACGGGGATCTCCGGAAAAATCGTCTGCTCCTGCAGCCCGAAGCTGTAGTTGCCGCCCTCGTCGAACCCCTTCGGGCTGAACCCGCGGAAGTCGCGGATGCGCGGCAGCGCGGCGGAGATCAGCCGTTCGAGGAACTCATACATCCGCGCGCGGCGCAGCGTCACCTTGCAGCCGACCGGATCGTTCTCGCGGATCTTGAAGTTCGAGATGGCCTTGCGGGCCCGGGTCACGGCGGCGCGCTGGCCGCTGATCAGGCCCAGGTCGCGCTGCGCCTGCTCGAGGACCTTCGCGTCATGCGCCGCTTCGCCGCAGCCCATGTTCAACACGATCTTGACGAGGCGGGCCGCCGCCATCGGGTTCTTGTGGTTGAAATCCTTCAGCAGCCCCGGAAGGATCTCCGCGCGGTAGCGCTTCATGAACTCCGGCACGTGCGCGTCAGAGGCCTTGGGCGTATATTTTTTCGTCGCGTTCGCCGCGGTCGCCATCGTCACACCGCCGCCGCGAGGAGATCGTTGCACCGGCGGCACACGCGCTGCTTGTCGCCCGCGTCCAGCTTCCAGCCCAGGTTCGCGGCCTTCTTGCACCGCGGGCAGTACACGCCCAGCTTCGGCATGGCGAGCGAGCTCTCGCGCTCCACGATCCCGCCCTGCGGGCTCTGCTGGGTGCGCCGCTCGAAGTGCTTCATCAGGTTGATGCGCTCAACCAGAGCCCGGTCGCGCTCCGGCCAGACCTGCAGGACCTTGCCGGTCTTACCCTTGTCCTTGCCGCTGAGCACGATGACGGTGTCGCCCTTGCGGATGCGCGCCATCAGACGACCTCGGGCGCGAGCGAGATGATTTTCATGAACCGTTTCTCTCTGAGCTCGCGGGCCACCGGTCCGAAGACGCGGGTGCCGCGCGGGTTGTTCTGGTTGTCGATCAGCACGACCGCGTTGCTGTCGAAGCGCAGCGTGGTGCCGTCCTGGCGGCGGATCGGCGCGCGCGTGCGCACCACGACGCACCGCACGACTTCGCCCTTCTTCGCCATGGCGTCCGGATCAGCCTCGCGCACGTGGACCGTCATCACGTCGCCCACATCGGCGGTCTGCTTGTTGGCCCGGCCGATGACGCCGATGCCCCAGACCATCTTCACGCCGGAATTGTCGGCGACCGTCAAGTGGGTACGGAGTTGGATCATGCGGGCGAGCCTTCACCGGCCGCGGCGTGGTGCTTGGCCTTGGCGGCCCGGTTGGCCTCAGCTTGGTGCTGGGCCTGCTCTTCCATGCCTTCCGGCAGCGCCGGGGCGGTCGACGCCTGCTTGAGGATCTCGACCAGCCGCCATCGCTTGTCCTTGGACAGCGGCCGGGTCTCCATGATCTTCACCAGGTCGCCGGGCTTGGCTTCGTTCTTCTCATCGTGGACCTTGAAGGAGCTGCTCTGCTTGATGACCCGCTGGTACAGTGGGTGGCGGACGAGGCGACGGACCTGGACGACGATCGTCTTCTGCATCTTGTTGCTGGTCACGAACCCGACGCGCAGCTTGCGTCGCGCGCGGACCGGCGTCACCGGCGGCGTGACCGGTGCCACGACCGGGGCGGCCTGAGGTTTTGCAGCGGCTTTGGGGGCGGCCATCAGGCCTTCACCTTGGCGCGGCGCTCATTGAGAACGGTGTGCATCTTGGCGATATCCTTTCGCAGCGCGCGGACTTGATGCGTCTGTTGAACGGTGCCGGCGCGCAGCTTCTGGCGCGTGTCCCAGAGCTGCTTGCGGGCAGTCTGAAGTTTCTCCTGGATGTCCGCTTCATTCAGGGCACGGAACGCGGCAACCCCTGTCGTCTTTTCAGCCATCACAGGACTCCGAACTCGTCTTTGCGGCTGACCATGCGGGTGCGCAGCGGCAGCTTGCACGCGGCCAGGCGGAACGTATCTTTCGCGACCAGCTCAGGAACGCCGTCCATCTCGAAGATCACCCGGCCGCGCTTGACGACCGCGACCCAATGGTCGACCAAGCCCTTGCCCGAGCCCATGGGCTTTTCCTGCCCGTGGACCGTGCACGGCTTATCCGGGAAAATGCGTATCCAGCTTTTGCCGCCGCGGGACAGCGACCGGCTGATGGCCACGCGGCACGCCTCGATCTGGTTCGCGGTGATCCAGCCGTTCGCCAGCGCCTTCAGGCCAAACTCGCCGAAGGCGAGCGTCGTGCCGCCTTTGGCCACACCGCGCCGCTTGCCACGATGCGACTTGCGATACTTGACGCGCTTCGGAAGCAGGAGGCTCATACCAAGGGCTTCTCAATACCAGTGCTTGGCCCTGTCTCGGGGCCTGGCACCGGAACTGCAGGCGCCGGCGCCTCGGCAGCCGGGAGAGGCGCTTGCGCTGCGATCGGCCGGCGCGGTTCCTTTTTCACGCGCTCAAGCGACACCAGGTCGCCCTTGCACACCCAGACCTTGGTGCCGATGCAGCCGGCGGTCGTGCGGGCCGTGCCCATGCCGAAATCGATGTTGGCGCGCAGGGTGCTCAGCGGCACGGTGCCGGCGCGGTAAACTTCGCGCCGCGTCATTTCCGAGCCGGCCAGCCGACCGTCGGCGACCACCCGGATGCCCTTGGCCCCGGACTCCATCGCCTGCTGCACCGCGCGCTTCATGGCGCGGCGGAAGGCGATGCGCTTCTCAAGCTGGAACGCCAGCGAATCGGCGATGAGCTGCGCCTCGATGGCCGGGTTCGTGATTTCCACGTAGTCGACCTTCAGCTGCTGCGCAGGGCCCACGATCTTCTGGAGCATCTCCTGGAGGCGCTGGATGCTCTCGCCGCGCCGGCCGATCAGAATGCCGGGCCGCGCCGTGTAGATCACGATCCGCAGCCGCTCGGTGGAGCGCTCGATGTTGATGCGCGCGACCGCGGCCGAGGCCAGCTCCTTCTTGAGCAGTTCCTTGATCTTGCGGTCCTGCTGCAGGTACTGCACGAACAGCTTCTTGGTCGGCCCGAACCAACGCGCCCGCCAGTCGCGGGAGATGGGCAGGCGGAGGCAGACCGGATTGACCTTATGTCCCATTACGACGCCCTATCCAGTTCGACGGTGACGTGGGTGGTGCGCTTGAGGATTTTCGCGGCGCGGCCGAACGCGGCGGCCCGGAACCGCTTCCAGGTCGGTCCGGCATTGGCGGTGAGCTTGGTGATGACGACCTCATCTTCGCGCAGCGAGGGGTGCTGCTGCCGCGCATTCGCGAACGCCGAGGCGACGAGCTTGCCGACCGGTTTGGCCGCGCGCTTGTTCGTGGTCCGCAGGATGGCCAGCGCGTCCTCGACCGATTTCTTCCGCAGCGGCACTAAGACGTAGTCGACCTTGCGCGGGGTCATCCGCAGATGCCGCAGGACCGCTTTGGCCAGCATCACTTGCCTGCCGGCGCAGCGGGTGCTGCGGCTGCCGGCGCAGGGGCCCCGCCGCCACCCCGCGAAGTCGCCGCGTCGCTCTTCTTCGACACGCCGCCATGCTTCTTGAAGATGCGCGTCGGGGAAAACTCGCCCAGCCGGTGGCCGACCATGTTCTCGGTCACGTACACCGGCAGGAACGCCCGCCCGTTGTGCACCATGAAGTTGAGCCCGATGAATTCCGGCGTGACGGTGGAGCGCCGCGACCAGGTCTTGATCGGCTTGCGGTCATTGCTCTGCTGCGCGATCTGCACCTTCTTCAGCAGCGACTCTTCCACGTACGCGCCCTTCGCGGCGGAACGTCCCATGTTTAGTCAGACTCCCCATTACGTGTGTGATCGATCATTTGCGTCGCTTGATGATTAATCGGTTCGAATGCTTGCGCGGATTCCGGGTCTTGCGGCCCTTCGTGTGCCAGCCCCAAGGCGAGACCGGGTGCGGATTGCCCTGGCCGGACTTGCCCTCGCCGCCGCCGTGCGGATGGTCGACCGGGTTCATCGCAATGCCGCGCACGTGCGGTTTACGGCCGAGCCAGCGCGATCGGCCGGCCTTGCCCACGACCAGCGACTTGCGCTCGCCATGGCCCACGACGCCGAGCGTCGCCCAGCAGTCCTGGTGGATCAGGCGGACCTCGCCGGAGGGCAGCTTGACGTGCGCGTAGTCGTTCTCCTTGGCCTGGATCGTGGCCGAGCAGCCGGCCGAGCGGATGATCTGGCCGCCCTTGTTCTTCTGGAGCTCAATGTTGTGGATGGGGTGGCCGGGCGGGACGCGGCGCAGCGGGACCGCATTGCCGACCTTGATCTCCGCCTCATCACCTGAGACCACGGTGTCGCCGACGCGCACGCCTTCCGGCCAGAGGATGTACCGCTTCTCGCCGTCCTCGTATTCCACCAGCGAGATGCGGGAGCTGCGGTTCGGGTCGTACTCGACCGTCAGGACCTTGGCCGGCACGCCGGCCTTGTCGCGGCGGTAAAAATCGATGATCCGGTACATCTGCTTGTGGCCGCCGCCCATGAACCGCGACGTGATGTGGCCGTGGTGGTTCCGGCCGCCGGTCTTCTTCATCGGCAGCATGAGCTTTTTATACGGCTTATCCGTCGTCACCTCTTGGAAATCCGGGGTGACCTCGAACCGCGACGCTTTGGTGGATGGCTTGTGGACTTTGACGCCCATTACGTCTTGACCTCGATCTTCTGGCCTTCTTTCAGGGTCACGACCGCCTTTTTCCAGTCCGGACGGCGGCCCCAGCTGGCCTGCAGCCGGCGCCACTTGCCGTGGACATTTTGCGTGTTGACCTTCAATACGTCGACGCCGAAGAGCGTTTCCACCGCCTGGCGGATCTCGATCTTGTTCGCGTCTGGCGCGACATCCAAGAGGTACTGGTCATGCTTGGCGACGCGGGCGCCTTTCTCGGTCTGGCGGACCCCGATGATGATGTCAGTGGCCGGACGCATGACGCTCCTTCTTCGCGGCTGGCTTGACCGCTTTCGGGGCCTGCTTGGCGATGCGGGCCGATTTGCGGCTGATGCCCTTCTGCTTGACCCGCTCCTGCAGCCGTTCGAACGCGGCTTTGGTCAGCACGACTTTATGGGAATTCAACACGTCCAACGCGTTCAAGTTATCAGCCTGCAGGAGTTCAAACCCGCTCAGGTTGCGCAGCGACTTGATGATGGCCTCGCCAGGCCGGTCCAGCACGATGACCGAGGGCCCGTTGATCTTGAAGGTGCGCGCCATACCGGCAAACGGTTTGGTCTTTGGGGTCTCGGCGGCCAGCTCGTTCACAACAACAATCTCCGAGTCCTTCAGCTTGCCCTTCAAGCTCTCGAGGAGCGCCTGGTTGCGCATTTTCTGCGGCAAGTGGTAGTGCATGTCGCGCGGCTGCGGCCCGAACACGATGCCGCCACCCCGCCACAGCGGCGAGCGGTTGGACCCGGCGCGGGCGCGGCCGGTGTGCTTCTGTTTCCACGGCTTCTTGCCGCCGCCGCGGACCTCGCCGCGCTTCTTGGTGGCGGCGGTGCCGGCGCGTTCGTTGGTGCGGTACATCGCGACCGCCTGCGAAAGCAGCCGCAGGTTGACCCGGTTGTTCCACAAGGCTGTGTCGAGCGCAAGCGTGCCGACCGCCTTGCCGTTGAGATCGAAGATTGTCAGATCACGCGCTTCGACGTCCATTATTTCGCCTTCGCCTTGGCCTTCGCCTTGGCCTTCTTGGCGTCCTCTTCGTCCTCGCCTTCATCCGTCTGGATCACGATCGGCTTCTTCACCACGCCAGGCTTCTTGGCCGACTTGACGATCCAGACGAGGCCGTTCTCGGCGCCAGGGACCGAGCCGGCCACCAGCACCAGATGGTTCTCGGCGTCCAGCTTGATGATCTTCAGGTTCTGGATCGTGACCAGGGCATCGCCCATGTGTCCCGGCAGGTGGTGACCCTTGATGACGCGGCCCGGGGTCGTGGTGGAGCCGATGGAGCCGGGCGCACGGTGCTGCATGGAGCCGTGGGTTTCCCGTCCGCCCTTCCAGTTCCACCGCTTCATGCCGCCTTGGAACCCCTTGCCGATCGAGGTCCCGCCCACGTCCACCAGCTCGTACTCCTGGAACATGGACAGCGTCAATTCCTGGCCGACTTTGAGCTCAGGTTGGGTCTCGCCTTCCTTGGCCTGGGCTGGGACCGGTGAGAGACGGAACTCTTTCAGGTAGCGGAACGCGGCCGTGCCGGCTTTTTTGAATTGGCCGAGGCGCGGTTTCGTCAACCGCTTCTCATCCACCGGCTCGAAGCCGAGCTGCACAGCCTGGTAGCCGTGCCTGGCCGGTTCCCGCACGCCGACGATGGTGCACGGGCCGGCCTGGACCACGGTCACCGTGATCCGCCGGCCGAACTCGTCGTACACGTGCGTGACCCCAAGTTTTTTGCCGAGCAATCCGAGGCTCATCTGAGCAAGCGCTTCCTTGTTATTTCAGCTCAACGTACACGCCGGAGGGCAAGTTCAGCTTCCGGAGCGCGTCAATGGTTTTTGAGGTCGGCTCAAGGATGTCCAGGAGCCGCTTATGCGTCACGAGCTGGAACTGCTCGCGGGACTTTTTGTCGATCGTCGGCCCGCGCAGCACGGTGTAGAGCTCGCGCTTCGACGGCAACGGGATCGGGCCGGCCACCTTGGCCCCTGTGCGCTGCGCCGTCTCCACAATCTCGGTCGTGGAGAGATCCAGCACCCGGTGATCGTACGCCTTCAGCTTGATGCGGATCCGCGGCGCTTCACTCATTACTTCACAATCTCCGTGATGACCCCGGCCCCGACGGTCTTGCCGCCCTCGCGGATAGCGAAGCGCTGTTCCTTCTCCATGGCGACCGGCTGGATCAGCTCCACCGTCACATCCACGGTATCCCCCGGCATGACCATCTCGGTGCCCGCGGGCAGCGTGACATCGCCGGTGACGTCGGTGGTGCGGAAGTAGAACTGCGGGCGGTAGCCCTTGAAGAACGGGGTGTGCCGGCCGCCTTCGTCCTTCGTCAGGACGTAGACGCTGGCCTTGAAGCTGGTGTGCGGGGTGATCGAGCCGGGGGCGGCCAAGACCATGCCGCGCTCCAGATCGTCCTTCTCGATGCCGCGCAGGAGCACGCCCAGGTTATCCCCGGCCACGCCCTCATCCAGGAGCTTGCGGAACATCTCGATGCCGGTGACGACGGTCTTGGCGGTGGGCTTCAGCCCGACCATCTCGACCTCTTCGCCGACCTTGACCTTGCCACGCTCCACGCGCCCGGTGCCGACGGTGCCGCGGCCGGTGATGGAGAAGACATCTTCAATGGACATCAGGAAGGGCTTCTCGGTCGCGCGGGCCGGGGTGGGGATGAAGGTATCCACCGCGTCCATGAGCTTGAGGATCGCCTGCTCGCCCAGCTCGCCCTTATCGCCCTCGGCCGCCTTCAGCGCGCTGCCGCGGATCACGGGGACTTTATCCCCGGGGAAGCCGTACTTGGTCAGGAGCTCGCGGACTTCCATCTCGACGAGGTCAATGAGCTCGGTGTCCTCCACCGCGTCGACCTTGTTCAGGAAGACGACCATGGTGGGCAGGCCGACCTGGCGGCCCAAGAGGATGTGCTCGCGGGTCTGGGGCATCGGGCCATCCACCGCCGAGACGACCAGGATCGCCCCGTCCATCTGGGCGGCACCGGTGATCATGTTCTTGATGTAGTCGGCATGGCCCGGGCAGTCGACGTGGGCGTAGTGCCGGGCCCCGGTCTCGTACTCGGCGTGGTGGACGTTAATGGTCACGCCGCGCTCTTTTTCTTCCGGGGCGTTGTCGATCTCTTCATAGGAGCGCGCCGTGGCCCAACCCTTGGTGGCGAGGACCTTCGTGATGGCGGAGGTCAGCGTCGTCTTGCCATGGTCGACATGGCCGATGGTGCCGATGTTCACGTGGGGCTTCGTGCGTTCGAACTTGGCCTTGGCCATTAGGACGTTCTCCCCCCTGCTGTGAGTTTGGCGGTGATGCTCGCCGGCACACGCTCGTACGTCGCCGGCTCCATCGCGTAGGCTGCGCGGCCCTGGGACAACGACCGGATGGCCGAGGCGTACCCGAACATCTCGGCCAGCGGCACGAGCGCTCGGATGACGCGGCTGGACCCGCGGATCGTGGTGGCCTCGACGCGGCCGCGGCGGGACTGCAAGTCGCCGATGATCTGCCCTTGGAACTCTTCCGGCATCACCACCTCGACGGTCATGATCGGCTCGAGGAGGACCGGTTTGCCCTTCATCATCCCGGCCTTGAAGGCTTCCATGCCGGCGAGCTTGAACGCGATTTCCGAAGAGTCCACGTCGTGGTAGGAGCCATCGTACAAGGTGAACGTGACGTCGATGACCGGATATCCGGCCAGCGGGCCGTTCTTGGAGGCCATCATGACGCCGTCCTCGACCGCCGGGATGAACTCCTTCGGGATCTTGCCGCCGACCACCTTGTTCTCGAAGACGATGCCGCTCTTCGGCTCGCCCGGCCCGATGGCGCCGATGACATGGCCATACTGGCCGCGACCGCCGGACTGCTTGATGTGCTTGGCCTCGATCTTCTCGACGTCCATGGTCATGGTTTCTTTGTACGCGACCTGCGGCTTGCCGGTGATCGGGTCAACCGAAAATTCGCGCCGCATGCGGTCGACGAGGATGTCCAGATGCAGCTCACCCATCCCGGAGATCAGCGTCTGGCCGGTCTCCTGGTTATAGTTGACGCGGAACGTCGGGTCCTCATCCTGCAGCCGGCCCAGAGCGATCGACAGCTTGTCCTGATCGCCCTTGTTCTTCGGCTCGATGAACATGGAAACGACCGGTTCCGGAAACTGGATGCGCTCGAACACCGTCGGCTCGTCTTCGGAGAGCAGCGTGTCGCCGGTCGTAGTGGATTTCAGGCCGACCACGGCCCCGATATCGCCGGCCCTGATCTCATCCACCAGCTCCTGCTTGTTGGCATGCATCCGCATGAGCTTCGTGACGCGCTCCTTGCGGCGCTTGGTGGAGTTGAAGATCGTCTCGCCGGACTTCAGGGTGCCGGAGTAGACCCGGACGAAGAACAGCTTGCCGACGTACGGATCAGTCGCGATCTTAAACGCCAGGCCGGCGTAGGGCCCGTTCTCATCGGCGTTGTAGTTGACGTCTTCGTTCGTGATGTGGTTGTGGGCTTTCGGGTTCGGCACGTCCAAGGGCGATGGCAGGTAGTCGATGATCGCGTCCAGCACCGACTGCACGCCGATATTGCGGAAGGAGGCGCCGCAGAGGACCGGCACCACGCCGTGCTTGATGCACGCGTTGCGGATGCCTTTGCGCAGCTCGTCTTCCGTGGGAAGCTGGTCGTGGATAAATTTCTCCATGAGGGCATCGTCGTGCTCGGCGGCCCCCTCGATCAGCTCGCGGCGCGCCTTCTCGGCCGCCTCTTTGAGGTCGGCCGGGATCTCGCCGATCTCCGGCGTTTTCTCCGGGTGCGCTGAGTCGAACTTCACGCTCTTCATGCGCACGAGGTCGATGTGGCCGACATGGGTCTCTTCCCGGCCCCATGGGATCTGCAGCGGGACCGCCTTGGCCCCCAGCCGGGTGCGAATCTCCTTCAGCACGGAAAAGAAATCGGCGCCGGTGCGGTCCATTTTATTGATGTACGCCATGCGCGGCACGCCGTACTTGTCCGCTTGGCGCCACACCGTCTCGGATTGCGGCTCGACCCCGCCGACCGCGCAGAAGACGACCACCGCGCCGTCGAGCACCTTGAGTGAGCGCTCGACCTCGGCCGTGAAGTCCACGTGGCCAGGCGTGTCGATCAGGTTGAACCGGTAGTTTTTCCAGAAGCAGGTCGTCGCCGCGGCGGTGATCGTGATCCCGCGCTCGCGCTCTTGCGCCATCCAGTCCAGGGTGGTCGTGCCCTCATCGATCCCGCCGATCTTGTGGATGCGGCCGGTGTAGAAGAGGATGCGCTCCGACGTCGTGGTCTTGCCAGCGTCGATATGAGCGATGATCCCGAAGTTTCGGGTGAGCGTCAACCGCTCGAGCGACTCTTTGCTGATTTGTTGAGTGTCGGTATCCATCAACTACCTATCTTGGCTGGGTGTCTTACCAGCGGTAATGCGCGAATGCTCTGTTGGCTTCAGCCATCTTGTGGATCTCTTCCCGCTTGCGGACCGCCGGGCCTTCGCCCTTGAACGCGTTCAGCAGCTCATCCGCCAGCCGCTTGGACATCGGTGCGCCCTTGCGGCCGCGGGCCGCAGTGCGGATCCAGCGCAACGCCAGCGCCAACCCCCGGTCGTGGCGGACCTCGATCGGGATCTGGTACGTCGCACCGCCGACGCGCCGGGCCTTGAGCTCGACGTGGGGCCGGACGTTCTCGATCGCCTTGTGGAACATGGTCAGCACATCGTTCGTGCCGGCTGACTTCTTCATGACATCGAACGCGCCATAGACGACCGTCTCAGCCGTGGACTTCTTGCCGTCCGTCATCAAGCTGTTGATCATCTTCTGGACGAGCCGATTATTATAGCGCGGATCCGGCGGGGTTTCTCGCCGAGCTGCTGTGCGCCGTCGCATGTCTGGTTACTCCTTTGCCGCGGGTTTCGCGGCCGACCGGCCCCCGCCGGCTGCCTGCGGCGCCTTGGCGCCGTATTTGGACCGTGACTTTTTGCGTGCATTGACGCCCGAGGAGTCGAGCGTGCCGCGCACGATGTGGTACCGCACGCCGGGCAAATCCTTCACGCGGCCGCCGCGCACCAGCACGATCGAGTGCTCCTGAAGGTTGTGCCCCTCGCCCGGAATGTACGCGGTCACTTCGATCCCGGTGGTGAGCCGGACGCGCGCGATTTTGCGCAGTGCTGAGTTCGGCTTCTTCGGCGTCATGGTGCGGACCTGGGTGCACACGCCGCGCCGCTGGGGTGAGGCCTTGAGCGCCGGCGCCTTGGTCTTCTTGATGAGCGCCTTCCGGCCGATCCGGATGAGCTGGCTGACCGTCGGCATTACGCGGTGTCCTCGTTGGACGCGGCCCCGTTCTCAACCGCCGGCTCGATGTCCGGCAGCGCCTCAGGCGCGTGCTTCTGCATTTCACCCTTCCGGTTGGCGTGGAAGCCGGTGCCGGCCGGGATCAGGTGGCCCATGATGACGTTCTCCTTCAGGCCCACCAGCGTGTCGCGCTTGCCGCTCGAGGCCGCCTCGGTCAGGACGCGGGTCGTCTCCTGGAAGCTCGCCGCGGCGATGAAGCTCTCGGTGGAGAGGCTCGCCTTGGTGATGCCGAGCAGGATCGGGGTGCCTTGGGCCGGCTTGCCGCCCTTCTCCTTCACCTTCTCGTTCTCCTGGGCGTACTTCCACTTGTCGACCTGCATGCCCATCAGGAACTCGGTGTCCCCAGGCTCGTCGATGCGCACCTTGCGCAGCATCTGCCGGACCGTGACTTCGATGTGCTTGTCGTTGATCTTGACCCCCTGCGACCGGTACACCTCTTGGATTTCGTTCACCAGGTATTCTTGCAAACCGCGCTCGCCGATGACGCGCAGGATGTCCTGCGGCACGACCGGGCCGTCGGTGAGGGGGGCCCCGCTCTGCACGTAGTCGCCCTTGTAGACGTTGAGGTGCTTGCCGTGCGGGATCAAGTACTCCTTCTCCATGCCCGAAGCGCTCTTGATGAGGATGCGCCGCTGGCCCTTCTTGGCGGTGCCGAAGTCCACGATGCCGTCGATCTCGGCGATGATCGCCGGGTCCTTCGGGCGCCGGGCCTCGAAGAGTTCGGCGACACGCGGAAGGCCCCCGGTGATGTCCTTCGTCTGGCTGATCTTGCGGGCCGTCTTGGCGATGATATCGCCCGGCTTGACCGTCATGCGCTCCTTGACGAGCACGTGCGCGCCAACCGGCAGCCCGTAGACGGCCAGCAGCTCGCCCTTGTCCGTCTCGATGACGATCTGCGGCCGGTAGTCGCCCTTGTGCTCGACGATCACGCGGTTCGTCAGGCCCGTCGCCTCGTCCAGTTCCTCGCGCATCGTGATGCCGGAGCGGATGTCTTCGTACCGCGCCACCCCGCCGAACTCGGTGAGGATCGGGGTCGTGTACGGGTCCCAGCGGACCAGCAACTCGTCTTTGGCCACCGACTCGCCGTCACCCTTGCTGACGATCGAGCCCTGCGGAAGGCGGTGGCGCTCGAGCTCGCGGCCGTCCTGATCGACGACGGAGATCTCGCCGTTGCGGTTGAGCACCAGTTGCTCGTCCGGCTTCGTCTTGACCGTCTTGAGGTTGTGGAACTTCGCCGCGCCCTTGTGCTTCGTCTTGATCTGGGACTGCTCGATGGCGCGGTGCGCCGTGCCGCCGATGTGGAAGGTCCGCATCGTCAGCTGCGTGCCCGGCTCGCCGATGGATTGCGCGGCGATGATGCCCACCGCTTCGCCCAGCTCCACCATCTTGCCGGTGGCCAGGTTGCGGCCGTAGCAGCGCGCGCAGACGCCCTTGTCCGCCTCGCACGTCAGCACGCTGCGGATCCGGACCGTCTCGATGCCGGCCTGATCGATGCGCTCGGCGATTTCCTCGTCCACCTGCTCGTTCGCCTTGACGATGGCCTCATCCGAGACCACGTCCACGATGTTGTCCAGCACGCAGCGGCCGATGACGCGCTCCTTCAGGGGCACGATGTCCTCATCGCCCTCGCGGATGGCCTGCATCAGGATGCCGTTGAGCGTGCCGCAGTCATCCTCAGTGATGATGACCTCTTGCGCGACATCGACGAGGCGGCGCGTGAGGTAGCCGGAGTCGGCGGTCTTCAGCGCGGTGTCGGCCAGCCCCTTGCGGGCGCCGTGCGTCGAGATGAAGTACTCGTGCACCGTCAGCCCCTCGCGGAAGTTAGCGGTGATCGGGCTCTCGATGATGTCGCCGGAGGGCTTGGCCATCAGGCCGCGCATGCCGGCCAGCTGGCGCACCTGCTGCTCGGACCCACGAGCACCCGAGTCGGCCATCATGTAGATCGGGTTGAACACGTCGAAGTTCTCCATGACGGAATCGGAGACCTCTTCGGTCGTGCGCATCCAGACGTCGATGATCTTGTTGTAGCGCTCGCCTTCGGTGATGAGGCCGCGGCGGTACTGGCCCTCGACCTGGTCCACTTCCTTGTGGGCGCGGGCGAGGATCTGCACTTTGGCCTTCGGGATGGACAGGTCGGAGACGCCGATGGACATGCCGGAGCGGGTGGCCCACTCGAAGCCGAGCGTCTTCAGATTGTCGAGCAAATCCACCGTGCGGGCGTGGCCGCAGGTGCGGTACACCTTGGTGATCAGGTTGCTGAGCCGGCCTTTGTCGATCAGCTCGTTCACGAACCGGACCTCGAACGGGAGCACCAGGTTAAAGAGCACGCGGCCTGGGGTCGTCTCGATGAGCTGGCCTTCCCAGCGCAGCTTGACCTTGGCGTGCAGGTGGACCTGCTCGTCCTGGTACGCCAGGACCGCTTCCTCGATGTCGCTGAAGACGATGCCCTGGCCCTTCATGCCTTCGCGGGACTTGGTCAGGTAGTAGCAGCCGAGGATGATGTCCTGCGTCGGGGTCACGATCGGCTTGCCCGAGGCCGGCGAGAACAGGTTGTTCGAGGCGAGCATCAAGAGACGCGCCTCGAGCTGGGCCTCGATCGAGAGCGGCACGTGCACCGCCATCTGGTCGCCGTCGAAGTCTGCGTTGAACGCGGTGCACACCAGCGGGTGGATGCGGATCGCCTTGCCTTCGATCAGGATCGGCTGGAACGCCTGGATGCCGAGCCGGTGCAGCGTCGGCGCGCGGTTGAGGAGGACCGGGTGGTCCTTGATCACCTCATCGAGGATGTCCCAGACCTCGGTGCGCTCTTTCTCGACCATGCGCTTGGCCGTCTTGATCGTCTGGGCAAAGCCTTGTTCGCGGAATTTGCGGATGATGAAGGGCTCGAAGAGCTCCAGCGCCATCTTCTTGGGCAAGCCGCACTGGTGCAGCTTGAGCTCCGGCCCGATCACGATGACCGACCGGCCCGAGTAGTCCACGCGCTTGCCGAGCAGGTTCTGGCGGAAGCGGCCCTGCTTGCCCTTGAGCATGTCGGCCAGCGATTTGAGCGGCCGGTTCATGGGGCCGAGCACCGGGCGGCCGTGGCGGCCGTTGTCGAAGAGCGCGTCCACCGCCTCCTGGAGCATGCGCTTCTCGTTGCGGATGATGATCTCCGGCGCCTTGAGATCAATCAGCTTCTTGAGCCGGTTGTTGCGGTTGATGACGCGGCGGTACAAGTCGTTCAAGTCGGACGTGGCAAACCGGCCGCCGTCTAAGGGCACGAGCGGGCGCAAATCCGGCGGGATGACCGGGACCGCGCGGAGGGTCATCCACTCGGTCTTGTTGCCGCTCTTGCGGTACGCCTCAACGATGCGCAGGTTCCGGCTGATGCGTTTTTGGGTCTGCTCCACTTTCTGCTTCTGGAGCTCTTTGTGTTGCTGGCGGGCGACCTGGGCCAGGTCCTGGTTGGCGAGCAGCTCGTGGACCGCCTCAGCCCCCATCTTGGCGACGAAGGCCTTGCCGTACGTCTTGAGCGCTTCCTGGTACCGGTCCTCGGTCAAGATCTCTTTCGGCTTCAGCGGGGTGCTGCCTGGGTCGATAACGACGAAGGCTTCGTAGTACAGGACGCGCTCCAGATCGCGCATCGTCATGTCCAGCAAGGCACCCATGCGGGACGGGACGCTCTTGAAGAACCAGATGTGCGAGACCGGGGCGGCCAGTTCGATATGGCCCATCCGCTCGCGGCGGACGCTCGAGTGGGTGACCTCCACCCCGCACCGGTCGCAGGTGATGCCCTTGTGCTTGATCTTCTTGTACTTGCCGCAGTTGCACTCGAAATCCTTGGTCGGCCCGAAGATCCGCTCGCAGAAGAGGCCGTCCTTCTCCGGCTTCAGGGTGCGGTAGTTGATCGTCTCCGGCTTCTTCACCTCGCCCTTGGACCAGGCGCGGATGACGTCCGGCGACGCGATCCGGATGGTGATCGCGTCAAAAATATTGACCTCATCGGTGACCACGGGGACGGACTGGGGCGCGCTCATTTCTTCGCTTTCTGAAGTTTCTCTGATTCGTCGGAGGCTTCCTCGGCCACGGTGGGGATGTTGGCCTGCTCCAGCTCCCGCTTCACAAGGGTCTCGAATAGCTCAGCCCCGGTCACAACATGCTCCTTGCGTTCGAGCCGCACGTCCAGGCCGAGGCCTTGGAGCTCCTTGACCAGCACGTTGAAGGACTCTGGCACGGACGGCTGGAGGGAGTGCTCGCCCTTGACCACCGACTCGTACACCCGGGTGCGGCCGACCACATCGTCGCTCTTGACGGTCAAGAGCTCCTGCAGCGTGTACGCTGCGCCGTACGCCTCGAGCGCCCAGACTTCCATCTCGCCGAAGCGCTGGCCGCCGAACTGCGCCTTGCCGCCCAACGGCTGCTGGGTGACCAGCGAGTACGGGCCGATGGAGCGGGCGTGGATCTTGTCGTCGACCAGGTGGACCAGCTTGATCACGTGCAGGTAGCCGACCACGGTGTCCTGGTCGAACTCCTTGCCGGTGTAGCCATCGCGCAACCGGACCTTGCCCTCGACCGGCAGCTTGGCCTTTTTCAAATTCTCGCGGATTTCTTCTTCCGTCGCGCCGTTGAACACCGGGCTGACTGCGCGGAACCCGAGCAGTTTGCCAGCCCAGCCCAGGTGGGTCTCGAGGATCTGGCCCACGTTCATACGAGACGGCACGCCGAGCGGGTTCAGCACGACCTGGACCGGGGTGCCGTCCGGGAGGAACGGCATGTCCGCCTCAGGCATGATCTTGGCAATCACGCCCTTGTTGCCGTGGCGGCCGGCCATCTTGTCGCCGATCTGGACCTTGCGCTTTGAGGCGACCTGCACGACGACGCGCTTGAGCACGCCGGGTGGGAGCTCATCGCCCCGCTTGATCTTGTCGACCTCGACCTCTTCCTCGCCGCGCAGCTCGCGGATCGAGTCGTCGAAGAACTCGGCGACGCGCCGGACCTCGGCCTCGAGGTGCGGCTCGCCCTGGATGCGCGTGTCGGTGAAGTCGCAGCGGATCAGCTTCTTCGCGTCGCTCGCCTTCATGGTGTGGCCGGCGGCGATGAGCGTGTCGCCGGAGTCCAGCTCGGTCAGCGGCGCGGAGAGTTTCTTGCCGTCCATCAACTTGACCAGCCGGTCGATCCGCTCCTCGGCCAGCTTCGCGATTTGGACGTCGAAGGTTTTGCGGATCCCCTCGATCGAGGCGTGCTCCTGCTGCTGCTCTTCTTTGGACTTCGGGCGCGCGCCTTTGCGGGTGAGGACCTTGACGTCCACGACGACCCCTTCGACGCCGGCCGGCACCCGTAAGCTCGTGTCGCGCACGTCCTCGGCTTTCTCGCCGAAGATCGCGCGCAGCAGCTTCTCTTCAGGGGTGAGCTCGGTCTCGCTCTTCGGCGTGACCTTGCCCACCAGGACGAAGCGCGGCCCGACCTCGGCGCCCATGCGGATGATGCCCTGCTCGTCCAAGTCCTTCAGGGCTTCCTCGCCGACGTTCGGGATGTCGCGGGTGATCTCTTCGTTGCCGAGGCGGGTCTCGCGGGCCTCGATCTCGAACTCCTCGATGTGGATCGAGGTGAAGACGTCCTCTTTGACCAGCAGCTCGCTGATGAGGATCGCGTCTTCAAAGTTGTAGCCGCGCCACGGCATGAACGCCACCAGCACGTCCCGGCCGAGGGCCAGGTCGCCCTGGTCGGTGGCCGCGCCGTCGGCGATCACCTGGCGGGCTTTCACCTTGTCGCCGGGCTTGACCAGCGGGCGCTGGTTGATGCACGTGTTCGCGTTGGACCGCTGGAACTTCTTCAACTCGTACGTATGCCGGCCGATCACGATGCGCTGCGCGTCGGCGTGCGAGACGATGCCGTCTTCCTTGGAGACGATGCATGCGCCCGAGTCCACGGCCACGCGGTGCTCGATCCCGGTGGAGACGACCGGGGCCTGCGGCAGCAGGAGCGGGACTGCCTGGCGCTGCATGTTCGAGCCCATCAGGGCGCGGTTCGCGTCGTCGTGCTCGAGGAACGGGATCAGCGCGGCCGCGATGGACACGGTCTGGTTCGGCGAAACGTCCATCAGCTCGACCTGCGACGGGGTCACCCGCGCGATGTTGCCCTTGTGGCGGCAGCTGATGGTGTCCTCGGTGAACTTGTTGCCCTTGGTCAGCGGGCTGCTGGCCTGGGCGATCACGTACTTGTCTTCGAGGTCTGCGGTCAAGTACACGATGTCGTTGGTCACGACGCTGTCCTTGACCTTGCGGTACGGGGTCTCGATGAAGCCGTAATCGTTGATGCGGGCGAACACTGTGAGGCTGGAGATCAGGCCGATGTTCGGGCCTTCCGGGGTCTCAATCGGACAGATGCGTCCGTAGTGGGACGGATGCACGTCGCGCACCTCGAACCCGGCGCGCTCTCTCGAAAGGCCGCCCGGGCCGAGGGCCGAGAGGCGGCGCTTGTGCGTCAGCTCGGCCAGCGGGTTTGTTTGGTCCATGAACTGCGACAGCTGGGACCGGGAGAAGAAGTCACGCACGACCGAGGCGACGAGCTTGAAGTTCACGAGCGTGTGCGGCAGGACCCTGTCCAGGTCATAGATCGCCATGCGCTCGCGGATCGTGCGCTCCAGGCGCTCCAGACCGATGCGGAACTGCTGGTACACCAGCTCGCCCACGGAGCGGACGCGCCGGGATCCTAAGTGGTCGATGTCATCGATCTCGCCCTCGCCCTTGCGCAGGCCCAGCAGGTACTGGATGACCGCTGCGACGCTCTTCACGCTCAGCAAGCGCGCGTCCAGGTCATCGTGCATGTTCAGCTTGCGGTTCATGACGTACCGGCCCACGCGGCCCAGATCGTAGCGGCGCGGGTCGAGGAATAAGCGCGTGATGAGGGTCTCGGCCGAGGGGAGGTTCACCAGATCACCGGGGCGCAGGCGGCGGAAGATGTCGAGCATCGCCTCTTCGCGGGTCGTGGTGTGGTCTTTCTCAAGCGTCTTCAGGATTTCGGCCGGGGCTTCGCTCACGAGCTTGAGCTCGCGCTTGCCGCTCTCCCAGATCGTGTCCAACCACTCTTCGCTGATCTTGGTGCCGGCGCGCAGGATCGTCTGGCCGTTCGAGCCGTCGATGATCCGCTCGCCGAGGAAGGCGCCCACCAGCGGCTTCAGCTCGGCCTGGGAGCCAAAGCTGACCGTCTCGCTCTTGCCGAAGGCCTGGAGGATGTCCTCATCCGTCGAGAGGCCGAGGGCACGCAGCAGGATCGTGCCGACCATCTTGCGACGGCGGTCGATCGAGACGTGCAGCACGTCGTTCATGTCGAAGTCCAGCTCGACCCAGGCGCCGCGGTATGGGATCACGCGGGCCGAGAAGAGCCGCTTGCCGGTGGCGTGCACCGTGACCTCGAACGTCACGCCGGGCGAACGGTGGAGCTGGCTGACCACGACGCGCTCGTCTCCGTTGATGATGAACGTCCCCACCTCGGTCATCAGCGGGATCTCGCCGAAGTAGACGTCCTGCTCTTTCGACTCCTTGGGAGCGACCAGGCGCAGGCGCACCTTCAGCGGCGCAGCGTAGGACAGGCCGGACCGGAGGCACTCGTTCACGGTGTACTTCGGCTTGCCGAGCGTGTAGTGCACGAACTCGAGCCGGTACGTCTTGTCCGGGCTCTCGATCGGGAAGGTCTCGAGGAACGCGGCCTGCAGCCCTGCGTTCTGCCGTTTCTGCTTGGGCGCCTCGAGCTGGAGAAAGTCCCAGTACGAGCGCTTCTGGACCTCAACCAGGTCCGGCGGCTCGAGCCCTTCCGTGAGCTTGGCGAAGCTGATGACCTTCGTGGCCGGCATGATGCTCCTTAAAGGAGTTCCTTCAACAAGGGAGTTACTTCAACTCGACCTTGGCACCCGCGGCTTCCAGCTTCTTCTTGATTTCCTGCGCCTCGTCCTTCTTGGCGCCGGTCTTGACCGGCTTGGGAGCCGACTCGACCAGATCCTTGGCTTCCTTCAGTCCCAGGCTGGTAATGGCGCGGATTTCCTTGATGACGTTGATCTTGTTCGCACCGGCCTCGGTCAGGATGATGTCGAAGCTGTCCTGCTCTTCCACGGCCGCGGCCGCGCCGCCACCAGGACCAGCCGCCACAGCGACCGGGCTTGCGGTGATGCCGAACTTCTCGCGCATCGCCTTGGCGTAGATCGACAGCTCGATGGCCGTCATGTCCTCGGTCAACTTCAAGGCCTCTTCAACCCGCTTGGTCAAGGTGTCGCTCATGATCCCGTCCCCTCCTGTGGTGTCGTAGGTTTCTGCTCAGGTGCTGCGGCTTGCGGTGCCTTGGGAGCTTCTTCAGCGGCGGGTGTTGCGGCTTGCGGAGCCGGCGCGGCGGGTTTCTTCTCGCTGGCCTGCTCGGCAATCCAGGCGATGTCGCCAATGAGCCGCTCAAGCGTGAAGATCACGTCTGCGATCGGCGCTTCCAGCGTGCCGACGACCTGTGCCAACAGCACCGGTCTGGGCGGCAACGCGGCGAGCTGCTCAACCGTCTTCTTGTCCATCAGCTGGCCGTCCACCCAGGCGCCGCGGACGCCGAGCTTCTCCTCGTGCGTCTTGATGAAGTCCACGATCGCCTTGAGCGTCTGCGCCACATCATCGCCAGGCAGCACCAGCCCGACTTGGCCGGCCAGCAGTTCATCGATGTTCGAAATCTTGAGCGATTTGATGGCCAGGAGGCCGAGCGAGCGCTTCACCAGGAGGAACTGCGCTTGGCTGACGCTCAGCTTGCGGCGCAGGTCATCCGCCTCGGGTGCGCTGAGGCGGTTAACGGTCGTGACCACGAAGTTCGGGCGCTCGGTCAGGCGTGTGGCGATCTCCTGGACCAGGGTTTCCTTGACGAGCCGGCCGGCCTGTGCCATTACGCCTCCACCAGCTCGGTTTCAAGGTTTTCCATGGAGAGCCGGATGCCAGGGCTCATGGTGCTCGAGAGGCTCAGGGCGCGGACCAGCTTGCCCTTCACCGTGGCAGGCTTGGCGCGCACGATCGCTTGCAGGGCGGCTTCGCCGTTTTCGACCAACTGCTGCGGGGTAAAGGACAGCTTGCCGATCACGAAGTGGATGCCGGCGAGCTTGTCCATCTTGAACTCGACCTTGCCCTTTTTCACGTCTTCGAGCGCCTTGACCACGTCGTCGGAGACGGTGCCGGCCTTCGGGTTCGGCATCAGGCCCTTCGGGCCGAGCACGCGGCCGAGCTTGGACACTTCGCGCATCAGGTCCGGCGTGGCGATGATCACGTCGAAGTCGATCCAGCCGTCGAGGATCTTCTGGATCGTGTCCGGGCCGGCCACGTAGTCGGCACCGGCTTTCTTGGCCTGCAGCTCTTTCTCGCCCTTGCAGAACACGAGGACCTTGCGGACCTTGCCGGTGCCGTGCGGCAGCGTCACGGTGCCGCGCACGAGCTGTTCGTTCTTTTTCACATCGATGTTCAGGGCCACCGAGAGCTCGACCGATTCGTTGAACTTGGCCGGCGGCATCTGCTTCAGCAGTTCGACCGCTTTGAGGAGCGGGTACTGCTGGTCCTCATTGACGAGCTTGGCGGCGGCTACGTAGCGCTTCTTGAGCATCAGACGACGTCGATCCCCATGCTGCGGGCGGTCCCCTCGACCATCTTCATGGCTGCCTCGAGGTTGTGCGTGTTCAAATCCGGCAGCTTCATCTTCGCGATCTCAGCCACCTGGTCGCGCTTGACCGTGCCGGCCTTTTCCTTCGGGACATTGCCCGAGGCCTTCGCGATGCCGCACGCCTGCTTCAGCAGGACGGACACCGGCGGGCTCTTGATGATGAAGGTGAAGGAGCGGTCCTCGAACACGGTGATGACCGCAGGCAGCACCAGGCCTTCCTTGCCTTTGGTCTGCTCGTTGAACTTCTTGCAGAACTCCATGATGTTCACACCGTGCTGGCCGAGCGCCGGACCGACCGGGGGCGCAGGATTCGCCGCACCGGCCGGGCAGTACAGCTTGATCACGGCTTTGACTTTCTTGACCGCCATTAGAGTCTCTCCACCTGCCAGAATTCCAATTCAATCGGGGTCTGCCGGCCGAAGATCGAGGCCAGCACCTTCAGCTTGCCGCGCTGCGCATTGACCTCTTCGATCGCGCCGCTGAAGTTCGTGAACGGGCCTTCGATCACGCGCACGCCCTCGCCCTTCTGGAATGAGACGCGCGGCGTGGGCCGGTCCTTGCGCTCTTCGGTTTGCCGGAGGATCTCGCTGACCTCATCCTCGGACAGTGGCACCGGGCGGCGGCCGGCCCCAATGAAGCCGGTCACGCCTGGGGTCGTGCGCACCAGGTGCCAGCTTTCATCGGTCATGGCCATCTGGATTAAGAGGTAGCCTGGGAAAAACTTCCGCTCAGAGATCCGCTTCTTGCCGCCCCGGATCTCAGCCACCCGCTCGGTCGGCACCAACACCTGGGCGACCAACGCGCCAGCAGCACCCGTCTGGATCTTGCCGTCCAGGCTGCCTTTGACCTTCAGCTCCTGGCCGGTCTGGGTGTGGATCACGTACCAGTGCTTCGGCAGGTCTTCCGGTGCGACCTGGGGCTGCGCTGGTTGCGGTTGCGGCTGTTCAGCCATCATTGCAGGAGCCTGTGCACGGCGTTCGACAACACGAAGTCCACGATGCTGATGAACCCGCCCAACAGCGCGATGCCCACGAACACGACCAGGACCGACCCGACCAGCTCTTCCCGCGTGGGCCACGTCACCTGGCGCAGCTCTTCGCGCACCGAGGTGATGAAGGTTTGCGCCCGAACGAGAGGATTAGCCATGCCAGTACTGCCGTCCCGCCTGACCAAAAGATGGCAGGAGCGGCAGGAGTCGAACCTGCAGTTCCGGTTTTGGAGACCGGTGGTTTACCGTTAACCGACGCTCCTGTGACGGCATTATTTCGTCTCTTTATGCGCCGTGTGCTTCCGGCACCACTTGCAGTAGCGCCGCAACTCGAGCCGTTCGGTCACGTTCTTCTTGTTCTTGCTGGTGTGGTAGTTGCGCCGGTCGCAATCGGTGCACGCGAGCGTCGCTGGTTCTTGAGGCATGGGGCTACTTGATGATCTCCGTGATGACCCCGGCCCCGACGGTCTTGCCGCCCTCGCGGATAGCGAAGCGCTGTTCCTTCTCCATGGCGACCGGCTGGATCAGCTCCACCGTCACATCCACGGTATCCCCCGGCATGACCATCTCGGTGCCCGCGGGCAGCGTGACATCGCCGGTGACGTCGGTGGTGCGGAAGTAGAACTGCGGGCGGTAGCCCTTGAAGAACGGGGTGTGCCGGCCGCCTTCGTCCTTCGTCAGGACGTAGACGCTGGCCTTGAAGCTGGTGTGCGGGGTGATCGAGCCGGGGGCGGCCAAGACCATGCCGCGCTCCAGATCGTCCTTCTCGATGCCGCGCAGGAGCACGCCCAGGTTATCCCCGGCCACGCCCTCATCCAGGAGCTTGCGGAACATCTCGATGCCGGTGACGACGGTCTTGGCGGTGGGCTTCAGCCCGACCATCTCGACCTCTTCGCCGACCTTGACCTTGCCACGCTCCACGCGCCCGGTGCCGACGGTGCCGCGGCCGGTGATGGAGAAGACATCTTCAATGGACATCAGGAAGGGCTTCTCGGTCGCGCGGGCCGGGGTGGGGATGAAGGTATCCACCGCGTCCATGAGCTTGAGGATCGCCTGCTCGCCCAGCTCGCCCTTATCGCCCTCGGCCGCCTTCAGCGCGCTGCCGCGGATCACGGGGACTTTATCCCCGGGGAAGCCGTACTTGGTCAGGAGCTCGCGGACTTCCATCTCGACGAGGTCAATGAGCTCGGTGTCCTCCACCGCGTCGACCTTGTTCAGGAAGACGACCATGGTGGGCAGGCCGACCTGGCGGCCCAAGAGGATGTGCTCGCGGGTCTGGGGCATCGGGCCATCCACCGCCGAGACGACCAGGATCGCCCCGTCCATCTGGGCGGCACCGGTGATCATGTTCTTGATGTAGTCGGCATGGCCCGGGCAGTCGACGTGGGCGTAGTGCCGGGCCCCGGTCTCGTACTCGGCGTGGTGGACGTTAATGGTCACGCCGCGCTCTTTTTCTTCCGGGGCGTTGTCGATCTCTTCATAGGAGCGCGCCGTGGCCCAACCCTTGGTGGCGAGGACCTTCGTGATGGCGGAGGTCAGCGTCGTCTTGCCATGGTCGACATGGCCGATGGTGCCGATGTTCACGTGGGGCTTGTTCCGTTCGAACTTGGCCTTGGCCATTACGCGACCTCCTCCTGAGGTATCCCGGTCCAGACAGTGAGATGCGCGGACATCATCACAATGCTACGTGCGCTCCAAACACACGGCATTTACTGCGGGGACAGCGTCGAGCGGGTCAAGCGAAACGAGCTGGGATTGCCAACGGAGCTGGAGACGGGAATTGAACCCGTGACCTCGTCCTTACCAAGGACGTGCTCTACCAACTGAGCTACTCCAGCGTACGGCGAGGCGCACGGCGTGCTTGCGCGCGAACCAGCGTGATCCATTTCCCCCTGCGAACTGCCCTGTGGTAAAACCCTAATTTTACTGCAAGTTACAGCGATGTCAAACTTTTTTCACGGTTTCGAGGGTTTCGAGCGCAGAGTCGTTGAGCCACTTGTCCAACGTCTCCTTGGGGAACCGCCACACTTTGCCCATCTTCACGGCCGGGATCTCGCCGCGGCGGGCCTTGCGGTAAATGGTGTCGGGCACAACCCCGAGGTACCGGGCGACCTGGTCCACGTTCATCACGCGTGTCACGGTACTTCACCTCCTCGCTGCCCTAGACGCGAACCCCCGCAAGAGACAAGACGTGCCCCTCGCGGGTAGTGCTTGTTGTTGTCTTCGGGAGTCCTACGAAGCAAACGAGAAACGAGAGCTAATAATAGCGGGAGCGGCTGTGAGTGTCAAGGGGTTATTTAGACTTACGTGGACACTAGGTGCGCCGGGGGGCTTTCCCGCCGGCTCACCAACGGGGACGTTTCCTGCCGCCTCCGGGGACGTTTCCCGCCGGCCGGAGATTCAACTTAGCCGGCGGAAATGTCCCCGCTTTAGTCGGCCGCGGGTCCTGTCGCGTGGCCGCTCCCACGGCGGTCCTCGCTTACCGGGCCGCTGTACAGCGGCCTCGGCCCCTCCGGGCCCGCCGGTAAGCGGCGGGCCGGCGGGGGGGCGAGGGCCCGCGC